>ENA-ORUW01000074-ORUW01000074.1-human-gut-metagenome-genome-assembly--contig:-NODE-74-length-123820-cov-15.327879_pt1 | contig 123820 bp, 125 predicted proteins | sample MGYA00242088_ERZ509227 | MGnify/ENA primary metagenome ERZ509227 (study PRJEB26280, sample SAMEA2338816) | human gut metagenome | biome: human gut; feature: human-associated habitat; material... | reverse complement strand
CACCGCTAAAGCTCTTATAGAACCACGCGACTATCGCGTGGTTTTCGTTATACAACAAAAGAGGACGCTGTTACGCGTCCTCTGATTTGTTCTATATTCAATACTCTTTTCCTATCTTCCTATATTTAGTTTTGTCATCAGAGCCTCCTGCAGTACCTGTGAGAAATTCACTCCCATCGCAGTTGCTTCTTCATTCAACCATTCGGGAATACTGAGTGTCTTTTTTACCGCCCTTGAATTATGTTTCTTCTGATACTCTAACATATCAAATTCAACAATAACCAGAACTCCGTCATCTGCAGATAATTTGTCTGCCTCCGTTGGAACTGGAATTTCCTCTCCTTCTTCCTTTCTGCCGGTCAAAGCAAGTCCAAGTGCTTCCACTGCCATCTCATATGCTTGGCACATGTCATCTCCCTCTGTCAGACATTCTGGAAGATCCGGAAAAGACACCCAAAACCCTCCCTCTTCTGCTTTATGAAATACTGCTGGATAAAATAACTTATTCATACGTAATACCTCCATTTAACTTCTTCAGGAGCAGGGCTTATTTCAGCCCTGCCTGCTTAAGTATTGCCTGCTCCAGCCCCTTTTTCATGGCTTTAGAGTGATAAGGAACAACTACCGATTTCCCGGTATCTTGATTCTTCATAGTAATATGAGAACCATTTTGTCTGATTTCCTCAAACCCGCTTTTCTTGAGATACTTTATCATCTCTTTCGGCGTCATTGGCATCTTTTGTATCTCCTTTCCTTATCATGCTTATATGATACCACGTATTTTTACGTATGTCAATGATTTGACGTGTTTTTACGTATTATTCTGTTTTTTTCATTTGCTTGCCGATCTGATTCACATATGTACTTAATCCAGCAGTTAAAATTCCCTGTATGATTGCCGTGAATACTGCCATTGCTATCTCCTGACCTGTACTGATCGTACAGGAAGCAAACACCCACACTGCACACAGGACAATGCCAAGACCACCCAAAACAAATGGGATGTACTTATCCTTTACCGTCTGAGACTGTTTTAATCCCATTCCGATAAAATACAGCACCACTGCTACTACAATCAGTTCCGGTTTTACATAGTTCATAATCTGTTCCATAGTCTTTTACCTCTCTTTTAATTCTTAATTGGTAATTCATTAACCTCTTCCAATAGATGTGTTACCATTCCATTCCCGCCAAGAGCGTGATAGGCGTTGTACATCTCCAGAAAGTTCTCAATTCCATGCTTTGTAACATACCCTCGTACCGTCCACTCTTCATGGTATTCGATGAGTTGCACCCTTAAGAGGAGCATTGTCCCCTTACTGTTCGCATCTCGCTTCCGATTCTGGCGCTTAAGCAGCCAAACGATATACCCAAGAACGATAGGCAGTGCTATTGTGTATGTCTGCATCAATATTTCTTTCATCAGGTCGTCTCCTCAATATTATTCTGCGCACAAAAATAAGACCTGTTACGGTCTTGCTCTGATTTCCATGTCTTTATCTCCTTTTATTCTACTTTTTTCCACAGGTTTTCCGTTCCAACGGCTCCCGGCTCCCATACATTACTATCTACCAACGATTCCCACGTATGTCCTTTGTGAGTAACCCTGTCTCCTTTTTTGTATGGGTTTGTACTCTCCGGCTGTTCCCACGGCAACACTTTCCCTGCCGGATCTGTAAGTACCTTAGCATATAAGCTTGAGGCTGTGTCCGGTGTCCAGTCTGCTTGAGATGTGTGGTTTTGGAGTACCTTGTACAAGGTATCATTGTACAAAAGATACTTGCCTGTTTTATATGCCACTCCATCCCCACTCCATAAATCATACAGATCTGCTACCTTAAGAGCCTGCTCATCATCTGTGATTTCCTCAGCACTCATTTTTGCCATCGTAAAAACAGATGCGTATGTTTCCGGCACTCCACCACTATTTTCTTTCAGGCCTTCAATATCAATTTCAGCTGACGCAAGACGTTCCTCAATCGATTTTCCAACTTCATTGTTTACAACTCCATAAATTTCACCCGGATATATCTCAGTATGATCGTATCCCGTATAATTTTCCAAGGTATCTATGATCTGCCCACGTTCTGTGACGTTCATCACCTTTGTTTTTGTTGCATCCTCAAAGATTTCTTTCAGCTTTTCCGGCACAGTTCCGATTATCAAAAACCGAACTGTACTGCCGATTATTTCGTACGATTGTATCGGTATACTTGTTGCATCATTAAAAATAAGCTTCATAAATATCATCCTTTCTATTTATCTATTTGAATAATAAATATTTGTCGGAGTTATCATCTGATTTTACAAAAATGAAAAACTACATCGTTGAAGAAGGTAGCGAATCTAATGGTAAATATCGCAAATGGAGCGACGGAACTCTCGAAATGTGGTTCAATTCGCCATTTACGTGCGCGATCGGAACAAAAGCCGGTAGCATTTACACAAGTGGACAATTTACATTAAACTTCCCGGTTGCATCAAAAACAAAATGTAATATCGTGCTCACAATAGGAGCTGGCGGCGCGATATGGGGCAAGGTGTACGGATCTGCAAATGGCTACAAATCAAGCTTTTCATATCATTTGCTTGCTGCTACGATATGGAATACAGCAAGTTTTGATTTATCTTATTACGCGCGAGGTACTTGGAAATGATAAATGCTATTCAACCTCCCATTTGGCGTCGATAAAAAGATAATTGTTTGTCGCTTTAGGTATGCAGATAAACAGATTACCATTTGCTTTTACCATAGCTGTGCAGGCAACCGCGTTTTTGTACGCCCCATCTGACGCTATCACGTTTACAACAGTATCGATTGACGGTCGGTACTGTAATGGTATCGTAAAAACATCGTTGTACACATTGTTTGCAGCAATAACGGCAGTCGTGTAGATTTCCATGTTTAGATGTACTTTTGATCCGGATTCGTAGGAGTTGTTTGTTAACGTTTTCCATACTCCTGTTTTTAATCCTAAATCAGTTTCGGTGAGTTTTATTTTTTTATGATACTCCTGTAACTCCGACAAATATTTATTTAATATAGGGATTGAGGGCATAACCTCTAACAATTTTTTTATCTCTGTTACATTAATTCCGTCTAAATGCACTTCAAACACCGGACAATCGTCAACGAGATCCCCCTCCTGTAAATTTCCTTGCGTATATGTCGGCACTGTCGGAGATCCTGATGTTGGATTTCCCATAATTACAACCCACTCATTTTTCTCAATCCCACTTTCTTTGTTTTTAGTATACCGATTCACGATAAGATCAATCCGCTTCATTCCCTGCGATCCATTTCTGATCGTAACTGTGTCATATGTACCTAAATCCACCGTAGATAAATTACCGTGGTGACTCATAATTCCGCTTCGGATTTTGAGGCTGTTGTTTGATACAAGTTCCGGCTCTAAGAGATCCCCGCTTGTCAAAATATAGCTTTCCTGCCCAACTGTCCCTTCAATGAACTGCCGATACTGCTGCGCGGTAACATGTGGCGTTCCTGCTTTTCCTGTCATTATTTTCATTCTTCGCCGTCTCCTTCCAATTTATATGTTTTTGATTCAACGTCGTTTATAATCTCGTAAACGATATTTTCCACCGGTTTCGCCATATATAATCCTGTCAGATAATCCCTGCCGCCTACAATATCGCCGATACCGACATCCATTCCCAGCTTTGCGACATCCATTCGAAATGTCTTCTTCCCCATCAAAGACCGAAGCCGATCTTCCGCGGCGGACATCAGCTCATTTGTCTCAGTCGAGGTATTCTCATAAACTTCCGCAACTTCCTGAAGTCCGGTGTAATACTGCTCCGTTCCAATCTCTCCATTCTCCTGTACATACAGATGCATCACGTTTCTGTCCTGCAGTTCACCTTTACCCGTTACAATCAGATGATTCACGCCATCACGCTTGTCGTCCATCGTATAATTAAGCTGACAGTCTCGAGATAGTTCAATCCGACCAGAATAATCCACAATTGGCACTGCTTCGATGTAAAGGTATCCCGGCTCACCCTGTTCTCGCCGGAACGACAGCTGCAGGCGGTATCCTTTGCTTTTCAACATCTTCACAATACCATCGTATAAGGTGCAGTATCGATCAAACTGATAATTGCTGACAGTCACCCCGGTATCTTCCTGGGACACAACAAAGAGCCCGTCAAATTCGGGCTCTATCAGTTCTTTCATGACTGTATGCAGTTCGCCGGATACGGTCTTATAGTCTGATCCGACAGGTGGCTCTATGATCTTCTTTGCGAGACGTCCCCGCCAAGACAACCCTTTCGCCTCCACGTAGTCTAGCGTGGTATCTGTCAGGATCTCGCCGATGATCCCGCCGTATTCAGTACCCATAATGTAGATAAGACTGGAAAATGTAAGTTCCTCACGCCAGTTACTCCGGGCAATCTGTACAGAAAATGTCCTGTCGCCATTAAGATCTACTGTTATGTTGGAATCTTTTATCACACCAAGTTCCCGCAACTCCTGATCAGCCAGTATTACCATTTTGCTTCCCTCCTCTCCAAGAACAGAGTAAGATCAAATCCGAATTCCCCCGACCAGTTGATCTTCAGCAAACCAGACGGAAGTTGTTCAAAAATTGATTTTCCCAAAGCTCGATCATGAAAAAGGTTTTGAACTGTTCCATTCACGAGATATTTCTGCACAGTATAATCGCGGCTGTCGATGATCATATACTCTTCCTTTTCGAGCGTCACAAAAACTTCAATAATTTGCTCATTAATTAAGATACGTGGATTCACACACGGACCATACACTATCATCTGATAATCGTTTGATCCGATATGATCAACTTCCCATACTGCAGTCCCTTTTCGCGCGTCCGTAAAATCAAACGGAAAATCAAACGGAAAATCCAAGCCTTCTAATGCACTGGCTTCTGTCTGCGGATGAAATGACCTGCTTTCTACCATCACCCATGATAACTTTTCTGCCGTAAATGACAGTTCGGTTTCGATTACAGTAAATGACTTCCAAGTGACCTTCTTCGACGCTTTGATCCTGCATGGGAGATATGTACCATTCACATGCAGCTTTCCAAATTTTCCAGTTTCGGCATCAACGCCAAGAACACGATATAACCGCTCCATATTTCGGGATACATCTTCCTTATTGGCGCCAAAAACATCAAGTTGCACAGTCCTGATAAATCCCCCGACAACATCCTCCCATTCTGCATCAAACCAGTCAGCCTCTGCAGTAAGAAATGGATAAGACAGCAGATTTAGTATTTCTCCTTTAGAATTTTCATAGTATGCTTTTATCATATCCGTGGTATCGCTCCTTTCGGCAGTGGTCTGTCTATCCGATCCGTGCCGAGATAGATCGGTCTGTTATTTTGGTTCTTACTAATTTCATCTGCTGTCACCCTTCCTATTTTCAGTGCCAGTCTTTCTTTATCCACATCCGACATCCTCATCAGCATCTCGGTTTGCTGCTTACTCAAAATCGTACTTCTCGACTCCGTGGCAAATGATCTTGCTACCCGATTGGTATTAATCGCCACCGACTCTCTCATGCGAGAGGAAATTGCCGACATATCCAAGGATTTCAAAGCTGTGTTCGCAAGATTTTCAGAAACTTTCGCCACTGATTTCTCCTCACCGGCAATCCCAAGCTCAAAACCCTGACCGAAATATTTACCGAGCTTCAATGTCTCCTTTGATGGCGAATGGGAGTCGATTGTTGCTTTCGCAGACGCTAACGCTTCCGCTGCCAGGTTTGCGGCTGCCGCGATTCCCTGACCGACCCACGCATGGATACCGGACACAAACCCTGAACCGAACCCATATCCTGCATCATATCCTGTCTTTGACCTTGCTCCCGAATCCGCGCTGTCGCTGATTGTTCTGCCCGCTGTCTTTACACGTTCCGACTGGCTCTCTATTCCTTCTGCATATTTTGACGCCGAATCCTGACCGGTTGACTTAAGTGTTCCATCCCCGCTTTCGATCGCCGCAATCATTGCCTGCATTCCGCTTTTCGCTTCCTCGCTTAGATTTCCCGCGAGATCTGCATTTTTCATCGCGGTAAGCAATTTCTGTGCGCCATCTTCGCCGACACTTTCAAGCAATGATTTCATATTTTCAGATGATGATCCGATTGTATTAAGCGCAACTCCCATCGCATCCGCAGTACGATCAATCGTAGACTGCTGCACCTCTGCAAGCCCTTGTTCCTGCGCTGTAAGGATCGACAATAAAGAATCCCCTGTTGTCTGTGCCTGCTCAAGAGCTGCTTTTGAGCCGGAATCCAAAGTCGTATCCAGTCCGCTTTGTATGTCCGCCAATGCGCTGTTAATTTTCTCTGTACTGCCGCTCATAACAGCCTCTGTCAGTTTGTCGTAATCAGCGATTACTTTCTGATTATCTTTTACAGCTGCTTGATTTTCCTCGAAAGCCACTTTTTGTACTTTCAGTTCATTATTGACACCCTGCAATTCATCTTTGATTTCAGCATACCTGCTTGCATCCGCATAGTTTGTCGATTTCGCTAATTCTGCCGCTTCCGCTTCCAGTGCAATCTTCTCCTCTTGGAGTCGGTTCACATCATTGTAAGACTGCGCCAGTTTGGCTACGTTTTCAGCCTGATCCTGGATTGCCTGTGCATATTCGCTTTCCATCGAATCCATGACCGCCTGGGCTTTTTTCGCGGCAATCAAATCATAGATTGATCCTGTGAGCTGTTGATAATTATTAATCACTCCATCTGTAAGATCGATTTCTACTCCAAGCGCGCTCGACAGTTCGCCTGTGATATAATTTGCCCTTGCTTCATAACCGTCCTTTACGCGCCCATTTTCATCAGTGATTTTTGTCAGCTCGTTCCATAATGACTCAGCTTGATCTATTTCCACTGTGCTGGCATTAATCGTTTTCTGACGTGCGGCTGCCTCTTCCTCGATATTTTTAATTGCTTCCTTAGATGCTTCGATGCTTTCTTTTTGCTTCTCCGTTAGTTCTCCTGTAGCAGATGCGGCGCGCTTCTGTGTAAAAGCATACGCGCCGATGCCTGCCACAAGCGCGCCGATTGCAGTAACGAGCAGCCCAATCGGATTCGCATTCATGACTGCGTTCCAAGCAGCCTGCGCCGCCGTTGCAAGCTTGATCTTTCCGGTACACACACCAACGACCATCTCTTTCGCTGTCAGCGCTCCGGATGCCGCAAGGACCTGAAGGGCGTTCGCTTTTTCTGCGGCAGACAACATCTTTGCTGTTGCCGTCAAAGTTTTGGCCGCTTTATTTACACTTGTCAATACCTTATAGCCTTTAAACGCTACAAAAGCTGTTGTTGCAGATGCAGCAAGCAAATCCAAGTGATCTCCGGCGAAATCTAAGGTTTTCGTAAGTGGCGTAAGTGCAGCATCTGCCAGTTTCCCAACAACATCAATAACATTTCCCAACGTATTTACAACCGTTTTCCCGGCTTTTTTCAACCCGCCTGATTCCAGCGATTCAGAAAGTGCATCGATTGCATCCTCCGCCGGTTTTCGTAAACTGTTCGGAAGCAGCTCCGCCAAACCACTGGCCAGCGCGTCTGCTACATCCCCGGCAGCTCCAAGCAATTTCCCTTTATTGTTTACGATACCGGATGCAAACGACTCGATAAAGCTGACCGCCGCATCAATCATTTCCGGGGCATGTGACGCCGCCGACACTGCAAGATCGGCAAATTCATTTCCCGCCACATTCACGGCATTTTTAATCCCACCGTCCGTCAGCGCATCTGTAATGTTATTCACGCTTTCTGTTGCACTTTGCGCTGCCTCTTTTAAACCTTCTGACACCTTTTCGTAAAAGACGATTCCGAGAGACTCCGCCGAACCTTTCAACTGCTCCACAGCGCCGCTCAAATTATCCTGCATTGTCTCTGCTGCTTTCTTCGCAGATCCGTCACACATCTCGTATGACTCTGTCAGAGCTGATAGACTATCCGGACCCTCATTGATCAGCGCCAACATACCGGACAGAGCTTCTTGCCCGTACAATGTAACCAGATAACTATTCTTCTGTTCATCGGTCATTCCGGACATGGCGTCTTTGAGCATTCCAACCTGTTCAGACAAAGATTTCATTTTCCCATTTGCATCATAGAAAGAAATACCTAGGTCATCCATAGCGTTCTGCATATCATCTGTCGGCTTAGACAGTCTTGAAATTGCTCCGCGGAGCGTTGTTCCGGCTTGACTTCCCTGTATGCCGGCATTCGCCATGACGCCGATTGCCGCGGCTGTCTCTTCAAATGACAATCCTGCCGCGCGGGCAAGCGGCGCGACATACTTCATTGCTTCCCCGGTTTCTGCCACAGATGAATTTGTCCGGTTCGCATTTTCCGCAAGGACGTCTGCCACGTGCCCTGCATCAGAGGCGGCAAGGCCAAAGCCCCTCAGCGTTGACGCTGCAATGTCAGAACTACTTGCCAGATCTTCACCCGATGCCGCTGCCAAGTCAAGAAGTCCCGGCATTGCCTCCATTGTTTCCGTTGTCGTAAATCCTGCCGCCGCAAGATTTTCCATTCCTTCTGCTGCCTGTAATGCCGAAAACGATGTTTCTGCACCAAGCTCGATTGCCTGCGCCTTTAACTCTTCAAATTCTTCTCCTGTAGCACCGGAAATTGCTTTTACACGCGACATCTGCGACTCAAAATCAGCACCGGTTTTGGCTGCCGCAGTTGCGACCCCGGCAAGCGCCGTCGCTGTTCCTGTTATTGCGGCGGCTGCTGCTTTTAATCCTTTAACTGTGATTGTTTCAAGATTCGAAAGTCCTTTTTTTATCCCCGACGAATCCAGATCCGTTTCGATTACAACTTTTCCGTCTGCCATTTTATCACCTGCCTAACAATTTACTCACATCTCCTCCATGAATCAGCGCTTCTTCGATCAATCTTTCATTTTCACTCATCGGTGGAAGTTTTCGTTCTAATCCATAATATCTCTGCATCGCCCGGTAAAATTCTCGTTCGGTTTTGGATAGATTCTTATTCCCTGTGTCGATCGTCCGGTATTCCATTATCTTTTGCAACCTCGTATCGTTTCCGAGATTTTCCAGCAGAATCATAAACTTCCACCAGTGCATACCGGATTCCTGTAGATCGATTCCGTACTGCTGCATAAATCCCGCATAGATCAGATCTGCATCTTCCTCAAAGTCAAACGGCTGCTTGTCATTAATCCCTGCAATCTTCCTCGGAAATTTCTTTTTCTCCTTTTCCCTTCCGCACGAAAAGAACCAGAACATCTGATCGATATGATCTTCCGTTGCGGTCATCCGCTTTACGTTGTAAAACAATCTCAGCATGGAAAGAAGATCATCCTCTGACAGTTCCGCTTTTCTTCCCTGTATTTCAAAGCAACGTAAAACAGTGCGGAAATCCGCATGTATCGGATATTCCACACCGCTCACTGTTACACTCTCCGGGAAAGAATCTGTTAAGGTGCTCATGATCTCAGAACCGGAAACTTGCCGACCTTCTTCAGTGAATCCATCACTCTTTCGTAAACTTCATTTTGTCGAATCTGCTCCGTGACAAGCTGCCCATAAGCATCCAAGTGCATGAGCAGATCATTTCCGTCTCCACATACCGATTCCCCAGTACCTTCACCGAATACATTGTCAAACATACCCTTGATCCTGCTGCAGAGATATCTGTTTTTTTCTGCCTCAATACCGGACGGCATTTCTTTTTTGATTTCACCCATTTTCTTCAGTTCTTCAAAATACCGATTTTTCACATCCGCCTTATCTTCATCGTATAAATGAAAATCCAGCTCTACTCCATGAATCTGCATCTCGCATATCTCCTTTCTTAGATCTTCTCAAAATTACGCCGCAGCGCCTTTTTCCGTAAATGTCTTTGTCGTTGTGTCAAACGTACCCTCTACCCAGTCAGATACGGCGAGAAGATTTCCAGAGCCCTGAATCTCTCCGTCATTGTCTGAAAAGTCAGCAACTTCGATTGCCACTCTTCTGCGCTTTGCCTCAAATGTATTCGCTTTTGATCCAACCGGTTTGTTCATATAGACTTTCACATACAGTGTTTCTGCTTCTGCTCCGGTTTTCTCATTCTCTCCGATGTCTGCAATAAAGGCGATTGCTTTTTCCGAACGGATCAAGTCAAATTCCAATGGTGCTGTCCATTCATAAGATCCTATGGACTGTGTTGCTGACTTCTGATTCACATATCTTTTAGAAGATGTCTTTGCCGCCGGAGAATTATCCAACTGCGTCACTCCAAAACCAAGCAGTTCAAATTGTGGTGAATCCTTTCCGCCGGACACATCAATATAATCCGGCTGCTGATATCTCTGTTCTACTCCGCTGTTTGTTCCTGCTCCTGCCTCCGCAGTCATAGCCGCTGTTCGTGTTACTCCATTGTTACTCATATTCTACCTCCGTTTATAATAAACAAATTGACATTGTATCCTGTACTGGCAACTTGTTCCCTCGTTATCGTAAAGATAACCGTTTGTTGTTGCCCTGATTGATTTACTCTGCAGCTGGCCGGACAACGCCGGAAGGATTCCTTCCCGTGTACAGTCCTCTAGCCAGTCAGAAAATTTCTCATAAAACTTCGCAGTGTCCTCATTTTCTGCCGGTCCATACAGTTCTCTGGAACACAGCGAAAATACATACTGCCTCACTGAATCTCCGTTTGCGTACCTCTTTACGATCGGTTCTGCCGGAGTTTCTTCAATGCTGTACATCGTTGGTTCATCTTCAAGTACATCCATATTCACTACTGGGAATGTTGCCTGCTCAAATTCTTTCAAAAAAGGGCAGGTTTCTATAAATTCCTTTACCTTTACCGCTACGCTCATTTTGCCTTCCCTCCACAAAAAGCAGCTACTTCCAGAACAATTTCCTTCCCTCGGTCAGCCCACATCCGCTCTGTCCAATGCGATCCACGCAATCCATCACCTTTATGTTCGTAATACTGCCTCCTCGCATAAGGAGTGTTATAGATAATGCTTGTTTTTGTTTCTATCGCCGTATTCTTCAAAATACCGGTCCGCTTCGGAACGTATGGATCAGACAATCTGCGTACTTCATGGGCAAAGAGCCTCTGTCCTTCCCCGTTCTTGTTCAGACTCCTTTTTAAAAGTATCCGATCCGTCGAATCGATCTGTAATCGAATCCTCGCCATCATGATCCTCCCCCTATCCGAATATGTTTAGATGCACCAAAAAAATTCTCGGAATGACTTAGCACTTTACCTACAATCCCCGAGAATTCTTTCTTTATCTCATCAATGCCAGAAACCTTAAAGTTTCCACGCCACCGCCCCACAATAAACAAATCCCCATTTTGAACCGTCCATCTGCCAAGCAGATCCGTCAACGCTGTAAACTCTTCCGGCGATATCCATCCAGAGCATCCCTCATATGGAATCCTGACCTGATAAGAATCCGCACTGACCAAGCCTCCTGTCATCACCGAAGTTTTCTGATCCGTGTAAAACCAGACATCTGATATATAATGCGGAATATATACAAATTTTTTCGAGTCTTTATCTGAACGCCTGTTAAAAATCGTGATTTCTGCATTTGTTAACATTATCACACCCCCAAATACAGTAATCCTGTATGCATCAGGCAGCACTCGGCAATTCGGTACAATTTCGTTCGGATCGTAGTTTCCTGATCCTGCCCTTCTGTAATTTCTGTTGCCCATGTAACTGAATAACCATCTGTATTTTCCGATTTTTTGATTCCTTCCGCGTATTGTTTCTCAACATTGTAAATTGCCTCTGCCATATCACAGAGACAATTTTTTACAAGGTTTTCAAAGGGCGATTCTTTCCATCCATCTATTGCAAACAGATTCATGTATGCTTCCGCTTTTCGGATGACACATGGGAATTCATTTTCCGGGATCATACACCCTCCATAATGATCCGTATAATAATTGTAAATCACTTCCTGCATACGATCCCCCATTCTTATGATGCTGCAGTATGCACATAGATAGCCACTTTCTTGTTATCTTTCGCTTCTGCGATACCTACGGTACGATATCCAAACTTCCAAGCATCTGCATCTTGGTTCGCATCCGGTGTAATAATCTTAGATACAGTGTGTTTCTGATTCTGAATTACTGCATTCTTGTCAACAATCAAGAAATCAATCTTTTTACCACCTGTTGTTGTAAATCCACCGGCTCCAGAAGCTGTAAGAGTCACTTTGTCGAAAAATCTTCCTTCAGGAACTTCAATCACTCCTGCCCAGCCTTCCAGAACTTTCTTGGATGCCGTTGTATCAAGGTCTTCAATATCTCCCTTGAGTGCCGCAGAAATATACAGATAACAGGTTTCCGGCTTTGCTTCCGCATTTTTAATAACGGTTTTGCCTTTTCTAATCGCTGCAATTCCAGCTTTCGCGTCTGCAATCGCTTCCGCAACCTTATTTGTAGCTGGTGCATATCCTGCATAAGATGCAAGTCTCCAAGCATCAAGTTCCGGAACGACCTGTGTTCTCAAAAATTCTCCGGAAAGACGTCCGAAGGCAACACCTGCCGATTCGATATTGTCCATAGCGTCCACAGTGAACATACGGCCACGATCATAAGTACATTTCTTAGTCTCGTACTCAAGTGTGACGTCACCTGCAACATATCCTGTCTGCTTATTGTAATTTGCAAGACCGGACATCGTCATTTTCGGAATCAAAATTTCATTTGCGTTTGCACCTTCTTTTACGAGCTCGTTCGGTCCGTCCAAAACCGCTGTAAGAGATGCCAGTTTGTAAACTTCATCAAGCATAGTGGAATATGCTTTTCTTAATGCGATTGTATTTGCCATATCTTTTTACCTCTTTCTTTCTAAAAATTATTTTTCTGCCGGAAGCCCCATAGCCGCTCTGATCGCAGATAGGTTATCTCCACCGTTGCCCCCTGTTCCGCCTGTAGCTCCTACCGGATTAGAAAATGGTTCATCAGTTCCAAATAAATAAGCATCAGATTCCTTTACGGCTTCCAATGCTTTCTTAATGTCCTCAGACTGGTTTTTCGATGCTTTCAATGCGTCCATATCAAGCATAGCCATAACAGCTTTTTCGTTACGCCCTCCGGCTGACTTGATGGCTTCTTTGACGTCGTCAGAGAAGATACGGTCAGCCTCTTTGGCATCAAATGCTGCCTGCTGGTCTTTGATCTGCTGATTGAGCTTGTCAATTTCACTCTGCATGGCCACCGGATCTACATCCTTGAACTTTTCCAAAGATTCTGTTGCAGTCGCAAGCTGGTCTTTATAATTATCCCTCTCACTTACGGCTTTCGTTGCCTTTGCCTGTTCCGCAGCAACATCCTTTCCATTTTCTGCCATGATTTTGTCAACAACATCTTGTTTCAATCCAAGTCCTTTTAAAAAATCTGCCTTCATGTTACACTCTCCTTTCTTCCGTTCTTTTACGTCTGCCGGAAAAAGACAATAAAATAAGACTCTTTACCCTGCGTCTTAACGGGAGATAACCGGATTACCTCATTTCTACTGATAGCCTCTTACCATCAAAGCAAACCGTTTCACCGATTTTAGCTGTCTGGTCATTTATTTTCACCCCTTTCAATATTTCTGTTCCGTCACGGATACTGTACAGAAACTTTACTGTTTTATAATCTATACGGTCTGCTAACCAATTCGGGGCTAGCATATCCGCATCTTTGGTTATTTTATATTTTCGCATCATTCTTCTGTATGACAGGTATTTGTAAGTTTCTTATAAACATCCTCATAGAGTTCCTGCTTGTCTCCGTTGAATGTGTATTCTGCATAAATGCCATCACCAGAAACCGTAGTAGAAGCCAGACATTTGTAGTTCTGTAATGTCTTACAAGACCAAACAATAAATACATCTCCTAAATCAATCGGTGTTTCTGGTCTATTTTTGTTGTACCACTCCACCAATTTCTTCTGACATACGCTTTCAAAATGCTTCATTCCTGTGATAATCATAGCTTTTTACCTTTCCTTTCTTAAAAATGGGTATAAAAATACCACTCACTCCGAAGAATGGGTGGTATCTATACAACTGCTTTCATAGCCTTGTCATATTCAATCTTTAATTTTCTTTTGAAATCCTCAATTTCTTCCGGATTCATACCGGGTTCTCCCAAAGCACATACATCTGGTGTCTCATCATTCAGTATTTCCGTAGCCCTTGGCTGCTCTTCATGCATTTCATCGTAGTGCACTATCAACAAGCCTTCTAGCTCGCACGAAAAATCATAGATGTCATCAGGTGTATTTTCCAAAAAATCTTTGATGTAATTCATAATTTTATTAAACATTTTCCCACACCTCCTTAGGATTTTTACGCCTTACAACGGACACTATATCGCCTGTTATTTTATTCTTAATTGCCACTAATTGGAGTTCTGCATCGAAGTAAACTAATTTATTCTCACCCTCAGTATATTTAGGTATTCCATTAATGAATTTCATCAATGTTTCTTCTGAAACCTCTGGTAAACCTGGCTGATTCAATCTCGGCAGTCGACTCAATGCGTGAACTGACAAATATATACCCTCTTTTTCAAATCTTACATACGCATCTTTTGACTTCTGTTTAAATTCAGAAGACCATTCCTTTTTATCGATATCAGAATATGTATCGACTTTCTTTTTTAATGCACTAAATTTCTTAGGTTCATTATACTTCATCTGCCGGAAATCAGCAAGGCTGCCGACATCATCTCCAAGTATATTTCTGTATCGGTAATACTGCTTTGAATCCCTATCCGCATTTCGAATCATGTCAGCTGTATACCGCGCATTCTGTTTCTTTGAATTTGTGGCTACTCTTCCGCGCATATCGTAATAGATACGCTCTCTTTCTTCTGTCAGCCCCATCTTCTTACAGAACCGGCTATATTCATTCAACTGCCCTTGATACTTGGCTCTGACAATCATGATATCATCCGGATCAGCTCCGCCCTTCTTCAAAAGGTCAACCTTTTCACGCTGCGCCCGCATACAAGTTTCCATCTGCCTCTGACGTTGCTTTGCTTCATACAGAGTGTATTCTTTGCCGTTAAAGCTCTTCGGCGTGTTTTCCTTGCGATACTGCTCTTCCAACCATTCGTCCGTCCAATTCCGAACGGAAATGCCCGGAACGAAAGGATAATACATGTGATAGCAGTTAGCACCGAGCAAGCCGGTTACACTTCCAAGTCCACACACCGTTGTAAGCTCTTCTTTACTGTAAACCCTCCCCTGCCACACCGCATGGGTTGGTCGGGCTCCGGCGTGCCATTCCACCTCGAAATGTTCCGTTCCGAGCTTTTCAGCGTTCATTTCAGATATCTTTCCTGACAGTTGAGATACCCCGGTCATGACTGCCCTGCGTGCTGCCACATCCACTCTGTTTGCCCTGCCGGATGCATAATCAATCTGCCGCAATCCACTGTTTGTCAAATGTGTTACAGTTCTTCTTAAGACCGTATTGTAATCAAATGCACCAGATACAATATCCATGCAGGCGGCATCCAAATACTTCTGGTACACTTGCGCCAACGGAGTCAATACCGGTTTCCCTGTTCCATAATCCAGATAAAAACCAAGAGACTTTGTGATATTCTGCAATTCAGCTCCACTCTGTCTGATTAATCCTTCTGTAATCTGCTGCAGCTCCTCATTCTCTTCGTAAGGAATAAATTCTGCATTAACCTGTTCATATACTTCCTTATTCCGGACATATTCCCAATCAATGACTTTATCATACAACTCGAACATCTCCGGATATGATTTACCCAACGCTTCTTTTAACATATTTTCAATGTCTTCAGATGAATACCCCAGAATCTTTAGCCGGTTAATCTGCCAGTCCGCTGTGCTTGTGATTTCTCCAGTTTTTCTTATCCTGCGAACGATATCTTCCATGATCCGAATTTCCAGATCTGAAAAGTGTTTTTCAATCTGACCGGACAACTGTTTCTTGTAGTCTTCTCTCAATCAGATCACCTACTCCATAACTTGATTTTGTTCCGGAAGCATCTTCTTCGCCGTGGATTCGTCCTCATTATACCATTTCATCCGATATTCCAAATGCGACATCACGCCCATGCTCACGTCCTGTCTGTCCTGCTGCCGTTCTGCTTCCTCATCGGTCAGAATTGAATCGTTGAATTTGCAGGAAAACTCATACCCGGAATTCAACATGCTGTTGTAAAAGGCAAGTCCTGCGGCGAAATCTTCCAGACAATCATACAGATTGTTCTGAATTGCTGTTACCCGGTTATACTTCCGGTTCTTTGATACTTTTATCTCTGTGGCCGTCTTAGCAACTTCCTGCACATCCGATAAATCTCCGTAAGCCAAGCCAACAGAAAATTCAATTTCTCGCTTATACTCTTCAAGTCCACGCTTAAAGGCTTCGTCTCGCATTTCCGGAGAATACTCTTTCAGAAGCTCCTGGTCTTTCCCTGCTTCCAAATTCAGCCCTCGGTAAAGCCTTTTATTAAGCCTTGCCATTCCAAATCTTCCGGTTGATTTATCTTGTTTTAATGCCTTGCCATCAACATGGATGGCTCGTTCCCCCGATTCATATTCCCAGTCAAGCCTCGCCCCCTGGATGTCTGCTTTTCTGATCAAGTCTATCGCCGAATCGTATACAGATACCCCGCAGACCGAACCATCCACCTTATTCTTGATCGGATTCCGATAATACCCAAAATCCATCCGACTCATACCCGGATATGTAACAGGACCCGGCTCAATATCCACCCACTCCTCTACTGCCTCCAGACTGCACGGAAGCCCGATATCACTTGCAGTCTGAGAATGGAAACATCTGTTTTCTATGGTCAGGTTTCCCTTTATGAAATAATGCCTTTCAAACCGCGTAAAGTAATCCGTATCCCCGACTTTCTTCACTGTCAGAAAAGCCATATCATTCGGATTACCGTCATCCCCAAAGCTAATCGGAATAATCTTATCCGCTGAAATAAATTCCGCCGTAGCCCCTCCAAGTGGTTTCAAGACAAACGAACCGAGCGCAAGTCCTTCCTGTAAATTTTCATTCAACCTTGCGATATTTTTTTGATATATCTTATCCAGACGCTCATTACTCACACTGGTTTCCATTTCCACCAAAACGCAATCGGCAAATTCACGACAGATGCCTTCTTCTATCCCCAAAGATACAATGCTGTCAGTGATCCAATCCGCCCGTCCATTCAGCATCTGCTTCCATTCGTTTATCGCATCGATCATACTGCCAGAAAGAGTAATATCCTTACCAACGATCTGTTTTAATGTCGTATATCCAAACATACGCATAAATCCTTTCCAAAATCTTTTTAATCCCTCAAACATCTTCCACCTCTTCAATCAGGTATTTCATATCACGTTCAATCGTGTACTCAAATGCATCCAGGCTATCAATATCTGTGCTGCCATCATCCAGACGCTCATCCTTTCCAATAACTTCTTTATCCCACACAGCATCCGAAAATGCCGTCTTCAAGCTTTCGCAATCTTTTGTAATAAAAAACCGCCCTGCCCCCATAAGCTTGACGATACATCTGATTCTGTCATTTATCGTTGCTTTTCTTGCCTTACGAACCGATATCCAAGGATACTGTTTCTCTACTGCGTTCCGGATAGAATTTCCAAGAACTGTCTCCGCATTATCATAATAAACGGTTTCCACATTGCAATATTCCACATAATCTCCACGCTTTACACAGACTGCATATTCTTCTATCACTTCTCCGACAAAGTCACAGAACATCTTGTCTAGCGTGTTACTATCTATATCTTCGTTCTCATCCTTTGCCATGATTCTGCGTGATTTTAGTGCAATCACATCTCTATAATCATCCGTATATCCTCTGGCAACAAATGAATGTCCGGATTGATTTCCACCAAAGTCCAATCCGATCTCGATAGATGTGATATCCTCTTTTCGGAATTGCCTATGTTCTGGATCATCAGAAGAAATCTCATCCACAACTTCACACCGGAACGCATCCGGATCATCCGCAAACCGTTTGTAAATTGCTCCCTCTGCTCTCTTCCACAGTCCCAGAATAAGCCGATCATAGTAGATTGTACCCTCGTATTCTTTGCAGAGCTGCTGCACAAATTCTTCCGGCAGGAAAGGATTGTCAAAAATGGTGTATCTCTGCAGATATATATCCAGCTCTATGTTATCCAGAAACTCTTTTAGCCAGTGTGTAGGATGCTCCGGGTTACATGATCCATCAAAACAGGAATATGGTTTATCAAGACGAGATTTCAACATTTGGAACACTTCCTTGTTCCACTTTGCCACCTCGTCTCCGTAGCAGTACTTAATGGATGCCCCTTGAATCTTTGCCACTTGACTGACCTTTTCCGCTCCCAGACAGTAAACATCCTCTCCACAGATCCGCGCTACATTCCGGTTGTTGATCGTTCCGATCAACTTGTCTGTGTAAATCTCCCGCATCGGCTGCAAGACATTTCGTTCGATAGACTCTTTTGATACACCCAGAATAACATTCAATCCCGGCAAGCCTGCACGCTCTCTGATCCGGAAAGGAATCACAAACGCAGTATCTACATAAGACTTCCCGGATCGCACAGCTCCGGATTTAATATTCCAACGATGCGTCGCATTCACAATATACTCATTCTGTTTCTTGCTTAACTGCATTATCCCGCACCTCTTTTAGTATCTGATCCAGTTTATCAAGAGCCTCTTCCGTCTCATTCTCACCTGTAACTGCTTGCTTGCGTGCTTTCTTAAGCTCTGTATCTGCTTCGCGATTTCTTCTGTTCTCATCCGATTCCGATGATTGACCCGAATATTTGGCAACAAATGTAGCAGCCTTTGTATTCCCCTGCATAGCCTCTTTAATCTGCGCCATCAAAAGAGCCGACTCCAGAGTACACTCAACACCAAGTGCCTCCAGAACCGGCTTCCATTCTTCACTATCTATCTCCGCGGTCAACAGCATATTCAGCGTCTTCCGGAAGTCTGCTTTTCGGCGTCTCGCCTCACCGCTTGCTTTACCTGCTTTTATTGCTAATTCCCGGCGTTCGCCCGGAGTTCGATTGTTATTTGCATCCTTTATGTTTTCATAGCCTGCCACTTCACCACCTTCCTCTACTTAAAATTTTGCATCAGAAAAGCACCCCGGAGGGTGCTATATAATTTCTATGTATTCCAATATTCTGTAAAATCAATTTTTTTATAAAGAGTATATAAGCCTTCATCGTTCAACTCATCGTAAAGTTTCTTGAATCCCTGTCCTTCGTAGAACTTATCATACATATGTTCCCTGCATTCAAGTACGATTAGATTTCCTCCTACCACCTTTGCTGCAAGACTGATAGCATGATAACACTCATTCAATATCTGTTGACCACTCAGCTCTTCATTCGAGCAGGTGTCACATCGTCCAAGTTGCCCAATCAAATATGCTGGAACTAATTCCAGCTTATCTCTTCCAGGATAATTTCCAAGAACTTTTCTTTTTCGCTTATTCGACAGATTTGAAATATCTAATGACTTCTGAGCTATCGTAAAATATGCCACCACTCTAAACTTTCCATCCGCCAACTGTTTTTGATCAGCCAGAAGATACGTCTTTCCATAATTGGTATTTTCGTATGGGATGGCTTTATGCACTAAAAAGTCCTCTAAATCAATCTCGCGATGACAAGAGAACTTTTTAAATGCACTTTCGATTTTTTCTGTATCGTACCCTTTATTTACAATTTCTCCCATCGGTACAACTAAATATTCAATCATTTACTTAAGTGCTCTCCTAAGATTTTCTTCCAAATCTTTTTCATGTTTTAGGTGAGTTTTGAAATCACTACGCAGTGTGGGAGCCACCTTCTTAGTCATTTCTTTCACGAAATCATGTGCTTTCTCCGGCTTCACAGTAAACTGCTTACCGAATGTAGATGTTGCCATAGTCTTCTCCCTCCTTTGCCTTATTTAGAACCAAATTCTTTCTAAATGTTGCAAAAAAGAACGTCTACTTTTCCTTTCACGGTAAAATAAATTTCTTTCACCTTTATTATATCCGATTTTTTGCAAAAATCAACTGCCCAGGTGAAAGTTCACAATTTTGTTAAATTTTTATAAATTTGTCGACAAAAAACGCCCCGCAAATGCAGGACGTCTTTACTTGGTTTATGCAAGAGTAGGGGGGAGAGCCATCCGGCTTTTCGCCTTCCGGCTCAAGTATTATTATACATGTGAATCATGTGAATTGTGTGAAAGTTGCAAATATGTATCAATTCTTTTGCTGACGTTACTCCGATCCATATGCACTGCCTTAGCCACATCCTTTTGTCTGCGCCCCTCTATGAAGCACATCCGGAAGATCCGTCTTGCAATGCTATCAGTTATCGCTTCCACCCATTCCTCTATCTCCACACATTCCTGCTCCAGCTCTTTCTTCCTTCTCAGATCCCGTTCCTGCGCCCGCTCATACTTTTTCCGATCGAATCCAACTAACGACTGTGGCATCGGATATCCCTTACTGTAGTCAAAGATTACATCATTCCCTATCATAGTCTCGCTCCGCCATCGGTTGTTGAGCATCCAATCTAATTCTACAATCTCATCCTTTTTACTCCGGTATGTACTCAGCAGTTCCTTTGTTATCTCCACCCGCATCACCCCTTAATCCACATCGTCTCTGTAAATATTCCCACGCTGTCTCCCGCCGCATCTGTTCTCCCTGCTCCCGAATCAGCACCGCCGCCTGATACGGCTTGTGTCTCCCCTGCCGTTTTGCTGACTCGGACGGCTCATGCTCTGCCATCTCTGTATGCTCGATCTGCCGGATGTTCTTCGCCTGCTTCCGTAGCCGGTCTTCGTTTGTTTTGGTCTTTCTCAACATTTCTTTTCCTTCCTTGTACGGTTTAATTAAGAAATCCACGCTTCCTGTGGGAGCGCATCAGTATATCTCTTGAATTCCTTCCACTCTTTGCTCCATTCAGCATATCTATCATGCTGCTTACTTGCTTTCTCATACAACTTTTCGATTTCTTTCACAGCTTGAAGTATTCCGGTATTTTTGTCTCTCAGAATATCTATCGCTGCTTTCAGACTGTCGTATCTGTTCCGTAAACCGATATAAGCCTGATAGACCTTAAAGCACTGTCTTGTTGCTGCAATAAGTTCATCCTTTGTCATTTTCTTCAGTTTCGTCTTTGCTTCGTCCTCCGCCCATGCATCCGAACAGGAAATTCCAAAATAATCCTGTTCATAAGAATCATATCCAAGAAGTCCACCAAATGAAGCCCCGGCTCCGACAGCTACAAAGAAAATGTCAAAGCACTCCGGTACCCATTCTTCTTCCAAATCTGTCATCATTTGGTCGCATTCAGCGCAGAGGTCAGCAAACGCTATTTTAAACTCATAGGCTTCATCCTCATCTCCATCAAGAGCATTGACAAGAGAATCCGTTCCATCTTCCGAATCCGTATACCACCGTATATTTTCACATTCTTCTTGAATGTCCCACAAATCTTCCGTTATTTTTTCCAGATTCAGATTTTTGGCAATAGGTTTCTTGTAACGAAGGTTCCTTGCCTTATTGCGTTTTGTCTCTTCTGCATTCATTGTTTTCCTCCACTAAATTTAAGTTTTATACGCTTGCATTGTTCATTCAAAGTGATATAATGTTTTACATGCAGATATGGTTCATCGGTAGAACGCTAGCTTCCCAAGCTGGAAAGGCGGGTTCGACTCCCGTTATCTGCTTTTTTTATTTAGGCTTGTACGGTTTCGGAAGTGGCTGCCATGCGATTACATCTAATATGCTCCATCCATCCGTAAATCCCCTTCCATTCCAAAAGGCTCGAATCGGATATTCTTGCCCTATATCTGTCATGTACAATTCAAGCGGTTTGTTGTCGAACGAGGGGTTTTCTTCTGGTATTTCCGGTAATCTCTCATCTACTGAAATCCAACCATCATTATTCATTTCGTCCATGTTGGAACGGATGATTTCTTTTACACATCCAACACATATTCCGAAAGTTTCAAACTTCACCGCATGATTATCTATCTCTTCCAAAATCTTCTCTAGTACGTTCATTGAACTGCTCCTTTCATCTCTCTTGCTATTTCTCTTGCAAGGTATCCCATATCTAAATGTTTCCGTGCCTCTCCTTTATTGTGTATTCGAATCAAAACACCTTTCTCTGTATGGTTAATTCCGCAGACTTCCTTGTCTAGGAAATACATTAAATTCTCCAAACACAACTCTTGCTAAATCATCATCATTTTTATGACTTCTTAAAATATCATTCTCCCAAATCTCCCGACCGTTCTTGTCCGTAAGTCCTGTGAACTGGCAGAGTGTGTCTGGGTTGATCTCAATAAATTCATTAAACCCAAGACCGAAACTGTTCCAACAAATAATGTATTTCTTATCCGTATAAGGTTCGCTGAAATATCCGCCTTCCACCCACTCGCCATTATCTTTTCTCTTTGCTTTAAAAAGTATTTCTCTGTTCATCTTTTACCTTCTTCCACGCACTTATCAGCCGCCGTGTTCATCTATCGTGTTTCTGTACTCAAGAAGGCTCCTTTCGAGCGCATCCATGTCATACTTCCGACGCTCAAAATTATTATTGTCTTTCACTTTTCCTTTTGCTCTGTTGAAACTCTCCCTTTTCTTCTCAGTCCTATAGAAAGACTTCCATCCACTGGCTGTTGCCTTTTTTACGATGGCTATCCGCTCTTCTTCCTTATCGCTTAAGTTCAATAGATCATCCTTTAATGCCTGGATCTGTTCGTTCGGAATTTCTCCGTAATTGCTCTTACGGACAGCAAGATAAATCTGAAAAGCACGTTCCAGTTCCGGTGAAAATCCAGTATTATATATACTTTTATTTACTTTACTTTTCTTTAGGGATTCTTCCGGTGAATTACCGCTGTTTTTCCCGGAAAAACTGTCTATTTTCTTGGAAAAACCTGTAAAATGAGTGCATTTAATAAAAGGTTCTGTTTCTTCTTTTTTCAGAAGCCAGAACCTCCCGACTTCAATCGGATTTTTCCTTGCACGCTCCTTTACCGCAAGCTGAAATCTCCTCTGTATCCCGGCAGAGGTCAAGACCTTGTCCGACTGAAAAAGTGTGTTATCAAACAGTGACCGTGACAGCAAGAAGTTCAAGACCTGCTTCGCCTTATTCTGATCCATTTTCAGATCATCCGAAATAATGTACTCAAAATCATCGTCTACCTGTATGTAGTATCCCTGCTTATAGATCTCGCAGAGCAGATAGATGTAAAACACGATACCGTCCCGTCCATATCGGGCTCTCAGTATCTTTATTTTGGGATTCTCGAAGAAATCCACGTCCAGAGGGAAGTATGACAGGCCGTTCTTCTTTGGTCTGGCCAATGCTGTCACCTACCTTCCGTCTGTATATTCCTCAACTGTAATATCCAACCCTTCCACTGCGGAATAGGCTTTCTTCGCGATCGTGAATACGATCTGCGTATCATCGTGATATGCTGCTCCGTTCAGTGCATCTGCAACAACCTTTACAATATTATCAATATCCGGCTTCTTCAATGGTGGAATATCCCCGGAGAGCATCTGCTGTTGGCGCTTTTTCGATGCACTCTTCGGAGGCTCAAACCTTGCTATGATCCGAAGTGTAACCGGCGTTTCCTTTTCAAATCGGATTCCATTGGATACCTGCATATACATTGTCTTGATCAAGTTCTCATACAGCATATCATTCTCTGGCGTATACGAAACACAATGCTTCAGATGAGCATTGTAAACAGTACGCGCCCTGGCTTTTCCTTGAGGTTTTCCGGGTACATGAAATGTAACTGACTGCACGCTCCTTCTCCTTTCCTCGGTGCCAGTAACAAAGACCGACACCGATGAAACCATAGTTTACAAGTTACATGTGACATCTATCATAATTCTTAGGAGATAGCGCGATTACGCAATGATTGTCAAATCTTCCTTGTATGCACTCGGAAGTGCATGCTCAAAGTAATCCTTTATCTTAAGCATTGCTGCGTGTTTCCAAAGTCCGTTATCTGCCTCCACAAGCTTGAACATAGGAGCGCCATTTCCGTCATCCTTAACGCGGAATACATAAAGACTGGATGGTTGATCAATTTCGGCGAATGTCCTGTACGGAATTAGACTCACTGGATTCGGCACCTGTACATCGACACGCTGTACGCCGGTCTTGATCGTTGTTTTCTGTGAAATTCCATCATCTGAATAATCTGCTGTTGTTCCCGCCTGAATATTTCCTGCAACCTGCATAATCAGTTTCAGGTCATCGTTCTCCACAAAGTTCGCCTGCAATTCAATTAAAAAGCGTTCCTGATCATAGTAATTATCAAATCTAAACTCATTTACGATGGCATCACATATAAAAAGAGTCTCTCTCTGACGCTCTGGAAGAAGACTAGAGTATAATTCTACCTTTTTAGGACTTATAATATGTAAGATCATCTTCTCCCGGAGCTCTTCCCGCTTCCCTGTGATATAGCCAACCATGGCTGACAGTGTGTTCACGTGGATGGCATCTGCCAGGTCTTCCCGGGCATACCGGTTCAGTTGCTTATTGCAGTAGGTTTTCCCTCCGATTTCCATTACAATCGGCTGCATGCTCTCCTCTTTTAATCCATTCACATACTGTAACGCTTCTTTTAATCCTTCAAACATCTTTCTTATCCTCCTTATGCTTCTCTTGCCTTTCTCAAATCTACTACATTATTTCCTGCAGTCTCAATAATCTCTCCTGTCTCTGTATTAACGGTTCTGCTATCAACCTCATGCACCGGTACGGTCGGCTGTTGTACTGCCACATCTTCCATAGACATCTGCCCTGGAATCTGATTTCCGATTTCTCCAACTTCGATTTCTCCGCTCTTCAGATCCTTCCGGATGCCGAGAGCAGTCACCGCTCCAAGTGTCGGTGCCAGCGCAGACTTCGTTGTGATGCTGGTCGTAATAAAATCCCTCTGTTCATTCGGCTTCATGGTGATTGTCACAGTAATCTTCCGAGCTGTCTTCGCCTCTGTATTCGGATCCGCGATGTTTCTCGCCACTGCCTCCATCTCTCGATTGATCTGCTGGGTCAGCTCCCCGCTTGAGAACTGCTCAATGTTAATGTGTTTCATAGTAATTGTCTCCTTTCATTTATGACTGAGCGCCAAAGAACGCATCTTCCATACTCATCTGTCCCTCTGTTACGTTTTCAGACGGTGCCGCATCAACAGGATGCGCTTCTTCCTGCTCATTCTCCACATATTCAGCTCCACCGTCCTCGTGGATCACTGCCATGTCCTTATCGATAGCAGTCTGAAGATCAATGCTCATGATTCCCCACTTGCTGATCAGCTGCCGGAGCATAGTCTTCATCGCCATTCCATCAAAATCTTTAAACCAGAACGAAGAATACTTCCAAAGATCCTTTTCCGGAATTTTGCCCTGCTCCAGAAGTTCCAGCGATTTCGCTCCGCCATTCCGTTTGAACGCCTGTGAATACTTCTCTGCATGAGCCAGCATCTTCTTTTTAGACCAGTACATCGTCTTGCGAAATCCGTTTTCATATTCAAACATCGCATAATATCCCATAGCCGGCGTTTCCTCGCGGGCCACATCATCCTCTATCAGTTCCACTTCAATTTCTTCGTTCAGAGGATCGTACCGGATCAACTCCCCTTCTTTAATTGCCAGAACATTCAGCTTCTTGTAGTAACCAGAGCGTTCCGCCAGCTGGATATATCCTTTGTAGCCAAGCTGAAACTGTGCTTCTTTAACGCCTTTTTTCTTATTGTCAAAAGGTACCATATAAAACTGTCCCAACTGAGGGGAAGGAGACAGATTCAGCGCCTCTCCCAAAAGTGCCGCCGATAGAATACTGGGATTTGTGCATTCCTGCAATGCCGGGGTGGTCTGCACCGCCGAAACGATACTGGAAACGAACCGGGTACCGTTCTTTCCTCCCACCACACTGTTGATCTGTTTCTTTACAGCCTCCTGCGTCAGATATGCTGTAAGTCCTGTTTTCGGTTGCCTGTTAACCAGACTGTTCTGTACTGCCATATTTTTATTCCACCTTTCCAAATTTAATCTTGTTATCGATCAGATACTGACGTAAGCCCATAATCTGTTCTTTCGTTCCCCATACACGGAAATCCATCTGATAAAGCTGCGGATCTGCACTCTTTTCCTGATGTACTCTCTCATCGTTCTCCTCTTTTATATCTGCCACCGTCTCAGTCTGTCTCGAAGTCAGTTGCTTCGTTCCATTCTGCTTCTTTCCCTCGGATTCTTTCAAATTTCTCTCCGCTTCTTCTTGTTTACGGCGCTGCTCCTCTTCGTATGCAGCTTTCCGCTTCTGAATCTCTGAAAGCCTTTGCCCCTCCTGTATTGCCTGTGTCAGATCCAACGACTTCTTATAGACTTCCATTGCCTCAAAACTAAACTCGGAAAGATTATGAATTGTCATAACATCTTGTCCTACCTGATACATCTTTGACCGCATTTGTTCTTCGATCTTTGCAAGAGACACTGTCGCATTCAGCCATTTATCATCCCATACATGCTCTAACTTCACAAAAGACTGAAAGCCTATAGAGGAAAACAACTCTTCGATCGCTGTTCGCTTTTCTTCACGTTTCTTCTGCTCTACTTCCTTGATCTGTCTATCGATCAGCTGGATCGGTTCATCAATCAGAGCAATCAGCTCTTTCACCTGTTTTTCAAAAACATCATAAGGTGCCATGCACAGCTTCTTAATCTGTTTTCTCTCATCCTCAAATGCTGTTCTCAGCTTATTCAATTTTGCCCTGTCAGCCTTTGCCTCTTTGATTGTCTCTTCTGTAAAGACGAGAGCTGTATACTCCTGCATCTTTTCTGCAATCTCTGCTTTTAACTCTTCATTGTTCCATTGAATCTCCTTCAGAAATCCGCTTTCCTGCGGACTTAAAATCTTTAACTCCATCATTTCCTCCTTCTATATTTCCGGAAGTATCAGGGGCGGCTTCCTACCACTCTCCACGTACTTCCAAAATTTCTGTTCTTTTTTTAACAACATATCTAAATCATCCCGCACCTCAGACCGCTCGATAAAGTAATCCTTCACTGTCGTCATTTTTTCTCCACCCCAGTCTGTATTCAAATGGGCGCGGAGTACAACGAACTCATATCCAGTAACGAGCAGATAATGCAGGACCTGTATATAGTAGTTGTCTGGGATTCTGTCATTCCATTTTTCTCGCTGCATCGACTGCAGAATATTTGTTGTCTTAATTTCCAGTATTCCTCTCCTGCCCTCCGGATCCGTCAACTCCCCATCTAGGGATGCCTGCATGAAGGGATACTGGATACTCTGCAGGATCCGGAACTCATGGTGTTCCACATGGTACTCTGGATAGTCCAGCTTGAATAGATCACGAATCGGAGCTTCTGCCAGCTTCCCATAGACCACACAGGGCTTGTCCGAGATATCCTCCGGGATCTTTCTTCCGATCTTCTCTTTGAAAAGATCAATATTGCTCTTGTATGGATTCATACCAACGACGGCGCTCGCATCACTGCCGCCAATCCCGTTCATCCGCCCTTTAATCCAAGTGGATTCATCTGGGAAATCAAATATTTTATACGGTTCCATGATTCCTCCTACTCAATAATCAAATATGTCAGATCAGTGCCTTTGATATACTCTTCTGCAATCCGCACCACTTCCTCGTATGCTTTGGAGCTACACTTAAGAGATCCGTCGGAATACCGGATCATCCAGATATGGATCATCTCTCCCCGCTGCACGGATCATCCCCCCTTTATCCAATTACCGGAATAAAACCACTCTACCAGCTCAAGCGCCGCAAGATGGAAGGTCTCAGCTTCCCGGAAGATCTGCATTGCAACATCCTGCTCTTCCTCTGTTCCGGAATAGATACGATCGCATGCATATGAAAACGCATCTTCTTCGAGAACCCGTTTTTTGGATTCCGGTCCGATACCTATGTACATCTTTACCTCCTTGTGTTAATATAAAACAGGTTAATTACCAGTGCGCCCTGAGGTTGCCGCCTCATTTATGGGCGCTCTTTTTAGTTTCGTCTTTTCAAGCTGCATTTTTAAAGTTCCCCCTTAGATCGGTCCTGCCTGCAAGATGTAAATAATCACAGCCATCACCGCATTTAGCATCATGCTTGCGACTGTTACCGCGATTAGTCCTCTTGCGGCGTTATCTCTTTCTTTTCTTTTTTCCGGGATCTCTCGCCTCTCTGGTTCGTGATCCGCTTCCGGCAAGCTCCTCCGTTCGATCGAGATCAGTGCTAGCTCCGGCACTGCCGGTAATTTCATCTCTTCCATGCTTGTCCTTCCTTTCTACCGCTTACGCGGTTTTCTCTTTTCGTATCAATGCCTCTCTGATGATCCGACTGCATGTATCTATGCTACTTTGGATCTCCTCTTTCGTGCGATTTACATAACTGTCGTCATGCACTCGGATTGTTGCACCTCTTATATGGATTTCTTCAACAATCACGTTCTTCACCTCCTGCTTATGTTTATGAAACACTGTTTGTACTTGTTGCGTTGTCCTATGAAATCTCCTATACTTTTAATACAGGCACTGCCATGCCGAGTATTATGAAAGGAGGCTGCCTATGCAATTAACTAGGGATACAGATAAAATGTTTTGCCTCATTTATGAAGAATATTTGAATCGCAGGAAAGCAGGTGGCTCTAAATCATCGGCTATTCTGTTCAATCATCCTGAGGCATTGCAATCTGAATTTTTGCAAGGCATCCATGAAGATGATATTTATAGCGCTTTATCAGAACTCGGAAAAAATAAGATGATTAAGCGGTTTGTTGATGGCGGTTTTGTCTTAACCGATCAAGGTATCATTTACATGGAAAGCCGTTTCAAAAACGGAATCAAGGAAGTTCTTGAATATATATCCTTGCTCAAATAATTTCAGCTGGGCACTTACGGTGTATAAATCTCATCCTTTGTAACCAGAAGCGTCCAATTTCCATTATCATAATCAATATCAAGTCTGGAGACTCCTTTCATATCTTCTCCGTTCAGCTTAAAAACATTTTTCTCGATATTGATTTCAATAGACTTCAGTTTTTTTCTTTCTACTACCATCTCACATCACCTCCTTGTCAGCCTTTCATTGTGGCGTTCTTTCTGAACACCTCACGTACAATCTTGCACGCCTCGTCCAGATTCTCCAAGGTCATATTGTTCTGAATCATACACTGAGAAATCTCATTGCTTAATATCGCACTCTGGTCTTCTCGTAATTCTCTATCAATCATCTTCATAGCCAACTTAATCACTCTCCTTTCTCTTCTTGCTTAATTATTTGTCTCATTTCGTGACATTTTGATTAAAAAAAATATCCTGCACAGACTTATGGTAATACTCAGCTATTTTAATCTTAACAGAATCCCTTGGAATCCTCTTTTCAAGCTCATACATTCCCAATGTAGAGGTTGCTATACCAAGATCTTTTGCTACAACTTCTTGCGTTTTATCACCCCTAAGTCTCACAAGAATTTCTCCAAACCCTTTCATTTATTCATCTCCTTTCATTTGTCACTATTTGTGACTAACTGCATGATATCATTTCATGTGATTAATGTCAATACTTTTTTCACATTTTGTGACATTGTTTTATTTACTTTTTTCACGTTATGTGATAATATACTCTTAATAGGAGGATTACAAAATGGGAATTTTTCAAAATGTATTTAAACAGTTGAGAATTTCAAGCGGGCTAACACAACAGGAAATAGCTGATAAACTAGGCATTTCCAGAAGCACCATCGGAATGTATGAAACCGGTGCACGTGAGCCAGATTATGAAACGCTTGAAATGATAGCAGATTTCTTTAATGTAGATATTGATTATTTATTGGGGCGCACAAATAAAACAACGATACTCCCTGAATCTACCTACTATTTAAACGATGACGCTCGGGATTTGGCACAGTTCATGTTTGAAAATCCAGAATACAAAGTATTATTTGATGCATCACGGAAGGTTAAAAAGGAAGATATAGAGTTTGTAAAACAAATGATAGATCGAATGAGAGGTGGTGTGGATGACACAGGATACTAACGTGATATTTGCAGATATGCCAGCAACAATACCGGGGTATTCAATTTCAAATCCAGATATGAGTTTCACTATTGTAATAAACTCAAGACTTAATCGTGAACAACAATTATTGGCATACTATCACGAAATGAAACACATCGAGAATGGTGATTATGAACGCCATACATCTGTCGATGTGATCGAGTGCTTTGCGCATTCAGAACTGTAAAAATGTGGTGTTTTCTCGGAACAAATACAAGAAAAAAGGGGAAAAGTTTATGGGATTAGGAGATATTTTTCGGATTAAAAAATTTAAAAATGAAATTGCTCGTCTTCAGCAACAAAACCAATCGCTTACTTCAGACAATCAAAATCTACAAAAGACCACTTCTCAAATGCGTAAACAATTAGACGAACTTGGTGTCTTTGATTACTATAAGGTACAAAAGATGACGGAGCAGCTAGAAAAAGATTATGCTGATAAAAAGAGTAAACTACAAACTGATTACGCCGAAAAGCAAAAACAAGCCGAGAAAGCCCTTAATAAACAAATAAGCGATCTTGAGAGAACAGCATCTGATAGAGAACTTAAAAGCGAAGAAGTTTTGGAACGATTAAATGATCTGAGATTAGAAGAAGCCAAAGTAACAAAAAATCTCAGAACCCAGACCAATAAGCTTAATCGCGCAAAAGAATTAATTAAAGCCATAAATTATACTTTTGAGAAGTATTTGAATTATGAACCTGCTCAAAGTTCAATAAAGCTACCAGAAAACGATCTTTCTGCTTTGGAGGAAATTTCCCCTTCGGTTATATTGAAACTCCACAGCATGGATGTTAAAGATCTGCGAAAAGCGTATAGAGCAAATGATAAACAAATCAATTCAGTTTTAGAAAAGTATGCTGCCCGCTATACCACTAAAGCAAATCAGGCTATTTATAAACTCATGGTAATAGCATTACGCGCAGAATTACAGAATATTTTGTATAATTTGAAATATGAGAAATTGGATAAATCCATTGAGGACGTAAAAGCAGTAACCCAAAAATATCTAAAAGTTGCTGGTGATGGAAACCAGAATATTGCTGGAACACTTACGAAATTCATCGGTGAGATAGAATATCTATTTATTAATGCTGTAAAAATTGAGTACAATTACTATGTTAAGAAGGAACAGGCACGCCAGGAACAGCTTGCAATTAGAGAGCAAATGCGCCAAGAAGCGGAGGAACGTAAGGCGTTAGAAGCAGAGCGTAAAAAAGTTGAAAAGGAAGAATCGAAATATCAGACAGAGATTGAAAAACTTCAAGAACAATTATCTGCCGCTAAAGATGAAGAAATGAAAAAACTTAACGCACGAATTCTCGAACTTCAATCACAATTAGCCGAAGTCATCGTTAAAAAAGAGGAAATTTCTAATCTCGCAAATGGAAAAGCTGGAAATGTGTATGTTATCAGCAATCTTGGATCATTCGGAGAAAATGTATTCAAAATTGGCATGACTCGCCGTCTAAATCCGCAAGACAGAGTCAATGAACTTGGTGATGCATCTGTGCCCTTTAAATTCGATGTACACAGTTTCATCTTCTCGGATGATGCCGTAGGGTTGGAAAATAAGCTTCATAATATCTTGAATGAAAAGCGGGTCAACAAGGTTAATATGCGAAAGGAATTCTTCTATACAACTGTGGATGAATTGGAACAACTTGTGACTGAGATAGAGCCCACAGCCGAATTTAATAAAACCATGTTGGCTGAAGAGTTTCGACAATCTCAGTCATCTAACGAGCTATACACATCTGATTACTCCCTTGATGACGAAGATGATGAATAAAGGCAATCTAACAATCAAGGAAGAGGTATAACCTCTACGGCGTTTATACATAATACGAAATATCAAAAGAAAGGACGTGATCACATGCCATTACCAAAAGAGCATCTGTATACCATCGACGATATATACGCACTTCCAGACGGTCAACGTGCGGAGCTTATTGACGGAAAAATCTATGATATGGCGCCGCCGTCTCCGCTTCATCAGGAACTGGTATTAGAACTCTCTGCCACACTGCGAAATTACATTCGTGAAAAAGGTGGAAACTGCAAGGTCTATCCTGCTCCATTTGCCGTATTTTTAAATGAAGATGATAAAAACTATGTCGAACCTGATATTAGCGTTATCTGCTCGCCTGAGAAGCTCACAGACAAAGGATGTGCTGGCGCTCCGGACTGGGTAATCGAGATCGTGTCTCCAAGCAGTCAGCGCATGGACTATCTGACAAAGCTGTTTAAATACCGGACAGCCGGTGTTCGTGAATACTGGATTGTAAATCCTATGACAGAAACGGTACAGGTATACTCCTTTGAAGATACAGAAGACTCCACACAGTTCTCTTTCGATGATTCGATTACTTCCGGCATCTATAACGACCTCATAATCTGCATCAGAGAGTTGTTGAAATAGTACACTCCCCCTGCCCCACAGCGGGCAGGGGGAGAAAACTGAATAATGCATTTACCAAGGCAACTGGGGAGGACAGCTTTCCATCTGTTCCGGAGTCTTACGGAAGAGGTGGTGTCTATGAGTACTTACGAAGAATTCATGATTCTTTTGACAGCTTGCAATTTACTTATAGCAATTCTGACTTTTACACATAGAAAATAGCCGTCCTGCTCCCTGACAAAGAATAGGACGACTATTTCAATAGTAACTTAATTATTTGCCCGGGTCGGATGGAGTGCACCCATCTTTCCCAGTTGTCTTGTTAAGTACATTATAGCAAATGTACCGTAAAAGTCAACTATCCAGTTTTTTCAAATAGTTAGAAAGAGGGTGTGATAAATGGATGATTTTGAAAACAAATTAACTGAATTACATGATCGTGTTCTTAATAAGGCTCTTACCGAGGATGAACAGAACAGCTATACCGAATCTTTATTTGAGTCTATCAAACATATTAATGAATACGGCGAAGAATTTTGGTATGCAAGAGAGCTTCAAAAAGCGCTCGAATACACTCAATGGCGCAGATTCGAGGAAGTAATAGGACGTGCAAAAGTAGCTTGCGAAAATAGCGGAAATGCTAAATCAGAACATTTTGCCGGCATTGGCAAAACATCACCTATGCCCAATGGAGGAGAACGCATTATTGATGATTATGAGCTTTCCAGATACGCTTGTTACTTGATCGTTCAAAACGGAGATTCCCGCAAAAAGGTTATTGCACTCGGTCAGACGTACTTCGCCGTGAAGACGAGACAACAAGAATTGATAGATAATTTTGACGAATTAAATGAAAATCAAAAAAGATTAGCTATCAGACGTGAAATGGTGGAGCATAATAAATTATTAGTAGAAGCCGCAAAAAATGCAGGAGTTGAAACAAACCTTGATTATGCTATCTTTCAAAATTATGGGTATCGTGGTTTATACGGTGGTATGGATGCAAAGGCTATCCATCACCATAAGGGATTGAAACCATCTCAAAAAATCCTTGACCACATGGGATACGAAGAACTTGCCGCTAATTTATTTCGCGCCACACAAACAGAGGCTAAAATTAAACGTGATAATATACAAGGGAAAGAAAATGCCAACCAGACGCACTATAACGTCGGTAAAGAAGTTCGTGATACTATTTCACGATTAGGGGGAACGATGCCGGAGGATCTCCCCACTCCAACTAAAAGCATTAAGCAGATCGAACGCGAGCAAAAGAAACTGGAAGATAGATAGAAGAACCGCTCCTGCGCCAACAGGAACGGCTCTGGAATATATCCGAAGATATACACCTAATCAACGAAAATATTGTATCATCTTCGGAACAGTCACGCAAGCCGGAACACTCGTTCCGTGCTGGCTGTTATTTTTATACCTTTTTACATATAATTACATAGGAGTGTGATGCAATGTCTTATTTTATTTATGCTCGTAAATCAAGAAAGGACGCCGACCTTGAATCGTTGGGGATCGATGTTCTTGAGCGCCATATCACCACTTTACTGGAGCTTGCCAAAACGCTGTCGCTTCCGATCGGGGCAATTTATCGTGAAGTCGTATCCGGTGACAGTATTGACTCCCGCCCGGTGATGTCTCAAGTGATGGCCGAAGTAGAGTCTTGTATGTGGGACGGGTGTCTTGTTATGGACGTTGATCGCCTTGCCCGCGGGGACACGATTGATCAAGGGCGGGTGCAGCGTGCTTTTTTCTACTCAAACACAAAGATCGTTACTCCTAACAAGACGTATGATCCGGCAAACGAGTACGATAACGAATACTTTGAATTTAGTCTGTTTATGAGTCGCAGAGAATACGCAACAATTAAGCGCAGGATGCAGCGTGGCAGGGAGCGGAGCAGTTCTGACGGATATTATGTTGGGAATATACCGCCCTACGGATGGCGTCGCGTTATCGCTCCTGATGGTAGGCACTTCTCTCTTGCTCCCGATCCAACCGAATCCCCCGTGCTCGATCTGATGTATGATCTATGCGGCAATAAACAATACGGTTATCAAAAAGCGTGTACTTATATGGCCGAAATGGGAATTTTATCAAGAAACGGACGCCCGTTTACGCCGTCCACGCTAAAAGGAATTATATCTAATCCGGCAAATATCGGGAAAGTTCGCTGGGGACATCGGAAAACGGTTCGTACGGTCAAAGATGGAAAAATTTCCCGTTCTCGCCCGCACTCGTCAGATTATATTCTTGCCGATGCAGTTTGGCCGCCCCGGATCAACGCGGACCTTTTCCAGCGTGCCAACCGGTCAAAGGGGAGCTGCTCCGCTCCGGTGCGTGATGACAGACCGATCCAAAATATTTTTGCCGGTCTTGTCCGGTGTTCCCAGTGCGGTCGGCTGATGGTTCGTAAAAAGGCGCATACTAAAACGCCTTATGACATTCTAATTTGTCAATACACGAATTGTCCTACAGTTGGCATCCGAATTGATGAGTTAGAACTTGCCTTGTTAGAGTGGCTGCGAAATTACATAGATAAATACGAGCTTACTGACGCGTTGCCTGAAGACGCGGAGAACATCGCCACAAAAGAAGCGATTGTTAAGAATTTCGAAAAAGAACATGAAACACTTTTAAAGCAGCGTGAATCCCTTTTTGATTTTCTTGAGCAGGGTATCTATACGAAGGAGATTTTTATCGAGCGGTCAAACGCTCTTGAACAACGCGTAAAAGAATGTATGGAGCACATTATCTCTGCGCAGAACGACCTTCACGCCACACTCGCACTGCAGGCAAACCGTAAAAATTTCGTTCCACGCTGTAAGAACTTACTCGACGAATGGAGTAAACTTACAATCCCTGAAAAGAACAGCGCTTTGAAGGTTTTAATTGAAAAAATCATGTTCACAAAGACAAAACGAAACAAAAAGGGGCAGGATCGTTCTGATTTTGAAATCGATGTGTTTCCAAAAGTGCCGAAATAGCGGCGTTTTTTCGTTCGTTGCATCTTCTACGAGCGAAAGAACTCGCTCACATGGAAATGGTATGCGCCATCGTTTATCAACTCACCAAGGATCTTTCTCCGGAGGAAATCGAACGCTCCGGATTTGCTCCTTATTATGTAGATCACACACTTGCTCTCTGGCCACAGGCAGCAAGCGGCGCCCCATGGACAGCAACTTATTTCCAATCAAAAGGAGATCCCATCACCGATCTTCATGAAGATCTTGCGGCAGAGCAGAAAGCGCGTACAACGTACGATAATATTCTTCGTCTCGTAAAAGATCCTGAAGTATGCGATCCGATCCGTTTCTTAAGACAACGTGAAATCGTCCACTACCAACGTTTCGGTGAAAGTTTACGCATTGTACAGGAAAAACTCGACAGCAAAAACTTCTATGCTGTCAATCCCGAGTTTGATAAATAATCACTGCAGCACAAACTTCCCCTCCCGTTTCAGAGTTTTCTCTCTCCGGGAGGGGAAATAATTTTTCATTTATATATTTTCAGAAAAAGAATTTCTCTTTCACACTTACTGCAGCGTCACTTCTATAGTCTGCTCTTTATACTCTCCGTTTGTCTGAGGAATCTGGATTTTTAACGTCACAGTTGTACCTTTCTCATAGTATTGCAGCTGCTCCTGAAGAGCCTCCATGCTGTCTACTGTTATGTCATCGATAGCTGTGATAATGCACCCTTTTGTCATTCCTGCTTTTTCTGCACCGCCGTCTTTTGCAATTTCTGTTACATATACTCCTGCCGGCATCTCAATCTGCTGTGAAAAGGCATCCGAAACACTGATTCCGGTTATGCCGATAAGGCCTCTTTTATCTTCCGCAACTTTTGTTTTTGTTTCTCTGTTCATAAGGTTTTCAATCAAATCACCGACATCACTGATCGGAATTGCATATCCGATTCCTTCCACACTGTCACCTACAAGTTTTGAAGAGTTAATGCCGATCACTTCGCCATTTACATTGACAAGAGCGCCTCCACTGTTTCCTTCGTTGATCGCCGCATCCGTCTGAATCAATTTCACACCGCTTTCCTGTGTATCTCCGGTCTCTTCATTTGTCATAGAAACAGAACGGTTCAATGCACTGATAACGCCTGTTGTCACAGACTGTCCGTATCCAAGTGCATTTCCGATGGCAATCGCAGGTTCACCGACTTTCAGGCTCGTGGAATCACCCAGAGTGGCAACTGAGATTGCATCCAGTGTATCATCCGAAATATTCTCAATAGGCACTGCAATAACTGCAACATCATACTGGGCATCTGCACCCTTAATGTTTGCTTCTACAGTTGATTCATCCGTAAAGGCAACTGTAAGAGTATCGCTTCCCGCAACAACATGATTGTTCGTCACGATCAATAACTCTGTATCTGTTTTTCCGATAATAATTCCGGTACCTGCGCCTTCTGACTGCTGTTCATAAGTTCCGCCGAAAAAGCTGCGGACTTCTTCTACCGACATACTTGTGATAGAAACGATAGACGGCATCACCTGATCCACAACTTCAGATACATCAGATGTCACTACGCTGGATGATTTTGAAAGAGGAGTCCCTTTACTTACCTTATCAGAAGATGCGGTTGTAGATTTTGAAGAGTCAAGCACCCCAAACACCCGGTTTCCAACCACCGTTGTTGTAAGGAAAATCCCACTTGAAACAACACCGAATAAAATGGCGAAACCTACGACTGCAACTGTCCGCATCAAATTCTTATGCGGCTTTTTTTCCTTTTTCAAATGATCGCCGCCCGGCTGCCACTGTGGGGTATTTCCCTTTTGTTCTCCGTTTTGGCTGCCTTCGCTCTGAGAATTCATTCTCTGCCGATCTTCGTTATTTGAATTTTCATTTGGATTATAATAATTATATTGATTGTCCATAACACTACCCGCTTTCTTTCTTTTTTTCTATGGTTTTATCATAGCGGATTAATGTGATGAATTTGTGTTTATTCATTTAACAAATATTGAATTGAAAACACAAAAAAGACCGGACTTAGAAAATAATTGAAAATTTCATCTTTTCTATCCGGTCTTTCATTTTATAAATCTACTTATAAATCTACAAAATCAATATCAAAGCCATCTTTTTTTGAAGATGTTCTATTACTTCTTCCTGCTGCCTGTTTTTCCTCAGGCTCATCAAACGCTTCATCGTCGTATTCATTCTCATAATCGTCATCATATCCGACTTCAAAATCATCGTCAAACCCATATTCATCCGACTCGTCGTCCAGATAACCTTCTTCCTCATAGTCATCTTCGTACTCATCGTCATATTCATCTTCGTACTCGTCGTCATATTCATCTTCATACTCGTCGTCATATTCATCCGAATACTCATCATACACTTCTGACTCATCCGATTCATCATCAAAGTCATCATCGTAATCATCTTTTGCTTTTCCTTTTTTAGCGGACTTTGCACTCAACTTTTTCTCTTCTTCCTCGAATGGAATGTCATACTCATCATACAGATCATCTAATTCCTGATTTCGATGGACAAGTTTTACCGCAAATACGATTGCCAAAATCAAGAGAAGCAAAAACAATGCTGCCGCCGCTACAAGAACAACCATTGTATTTTCCGCTACAAATTCGCCCAGCTTCGCAACTATGCCGCTCTCACTGTCTTTCTTTTCCGTCTCCTCTTTCGGAGCCTCAAAATACTGATATGTTCCGTCTTCTGTATCGTACTGATAGAAAGATTTTTCACCTGTTCTTGTATTCAATGCGTAAATAACATAATATCTGGAATTGGACGGATCAGACCATGCCGGGAAGCTTTCTTCCTGAACTGTCATGTCCACTTCCTGATAACTGCTCGGAAGTTTTGCCGACTTCGGTGCATCAACAACGATCAAAGATGTTGTATCCGATATTGCAATTTGTGCGAAAGGAGCAAATGTTGCATCCTCTGTATTAAACAGGAAAAATTTTCCTTTTCCTGCGTCATCCATTAAAAATCCAAGATAAACTCCCGCGTCATTTGCTACAAATTTTCTCTCTTCTCCGTTAAATGTCATCTTTGTCTCAGAATAACCTTCCGGAATATCTGTTGTCGTAAACGCCTCTGAAAAATGATAATCATTTCCGTCTACAGTCACAACAATATCTGTACTTTCACCTGCCGGTGAATTAGAAGCCGATGTCGGTTCTACACTTGTTGTTCCATCGTCTGCCGCTGCAATCGAAATTGCGGAAGATCCATTGTTCAAATTTAATGTATCTCCGGAAGAAATCGTAGCCGAACTGCTGCTTACAGAAATCTGCGTATTCGCAACCGTAAGAGCTCTGAAAACTACCGCCGTTCTCAGCTCTGTCCCGCCGCCTGTACCTTTATAAGTCAGCGTACCCGCACCGTCTGCCGTAAATCCATCGCCGCTGACAAATTCAAGCGCCTTCGGATCATAACTCATTGTAACATCCACACTTCCGATCGTACCGCCTGAACTTTGAACAACAAAATCAACGCTCACATTTTCTCCGACCTTCGTTGACGGATCAGAAAACATCAATACGCCATCCGCCGCAAATACCACCGTACTCAACACCGGAATCATCAAACATACCGCAATAATAATGCTTGCAAATTTCTTTAATACTTTCATATACTTAACCTCTTTCTGTTTTTTATCTTCCCCTGTTCCGGTTGGATATTATTGAACTGTACCTTCCGGAGGCGCTTCGGTCTGTCCGCCGCCGCTGTCTGTTCCGCCATCCGGCACAACCGGAGGTTCTACTGTTGTACCGCCTGTATTATCCCCGGTACTGCCATTTCCTCCGACGCCGCCTGTTTCTCCCGAATTTCCGGTATTACCACTGTTTCCGCTCATGCTTCCGTCATCATAATTTCCACCGGTGTTTCCGCCTTCGTAGTTACCGCTGTTATCGGTATATCCACTGTCATAATAAGATTCACCGCTATCATATGACGACTCCGATCCTGTTCCCGAAGACTTCTTTGCACTTGCAGTATACGAAATATTAGAACCGACCGTCTGCACTGTAGACGACGGAACATATCCCGTAGTGCCAAACAGGAATTCATGAAGCTTTGTTACATTCGATACAAGATCATCCGGCACGACAACGCTTCCGATCTCTGAAAGCATATCTGTATACTTATCTTCCGGGAATCCCATATTTCCTACCAGTTTATATTCACTGTAAGCCGAAGCATATTTCAAAATCTCCGGCAGCGTAAAACTTGTTGAAACTTGCGGGAACACTTTATCGATGATCTTGTTTAACGTTCCGATATCCGCTCCCTTCGCCTTTTCAAACATTTTTTCTATTACAAGGCGCTGACGCTCCGTACGGGTAAAATCTCCGCCTGCCGTAGAACGAATTCTGGCATAAGTTGTCGCCTGCGTTCCGTCTAATTTCTGAAGGCCTGCACTTTGAAGAAGATTTGCCGCCTTTCCCGCCGAATTTGCCGTTTCAGGAATATATTGATTAATATACGGAAGTTCTTCCTCCGTAACTTCAATCTCTATGCCGCCCAACAGATCTACCGCATCTGCGATCGCGCCAAAATCAACCGTCACATAATCCTGAATATCAAGATCAAGATTCATGTTCAACATATTGATAGCAAGTACGGGACCTCCGTAGCTATATGCCGCATTACACTTCTGATAAGTTCCTTCTGAAAGATCAAGCAATGTGTCTCTGTACACTGACACCATCTTGATTTCCTTTGTCTTATTATTCAAGCTTGCAACGATAATACAATCCGTACGATTTCCTTCTCCCAAGTCACCGTCTCTTGAATCCACGCCAAACAACGCGACATTTGTGTATCCGTCTCCAAGATCGACATTTTTATTTTTCTTCACTTCTTCATTGATAATGATGTCGTCCGCTTTAATTGATTTCGTATCGATCTTACTCCACTTCGCATAAACATACATTAATCCGAATGCTAAAAGCGCTGCAATGAAAACTCCTACGCAGATTAATGCGATCTGCCATGGCTTCATCTTATGAACACGTCTCTTTTTGCGCTTCTTTCCTTTTCCTGAAGCGGAAAAATCTTTCCTTCGGGTAACCGGTTTCTTTGGCTTAGTTGACGTCTCTTTTCCCCTGTGCATTGCCTGCCTTCTGCGGGATGAATTACGCTTCACCTTGTTCTTTGACATATTTTCTCACCTATTTTAGTATATACTTAATCTACATCATACCATGATACAACAAATCTCTACATTATTCAATCATTTCCCCTGAAAAGATTAAATAAAAATCCCCAAAGTTCCCCGGGGATTTTTATCTGCATATTGAGACTATTTCGCACAATATACTTATTCATATTTTTTTAATTGTTCAAGAATCGTTCTCGCCTTTTCTTCCCATGTATTCTCTAAAGCCTCTTTATCCAATAACGCCTTATATGTTTCATCTGTTTTCAGCAATATTGCCTTATCTAACTGCTCTAAAAATTCTTTATGGTCATGTCCGATCAACACCGATTCATATTTCCTGCATTCGTCCATATCCGTTGTCACGATTGGTTTATTAAGCGCCATATACTCAAATAATTTAACCGGAGAAGTCGCTTTCGTAATATCGTTGATCAAAAACGGAATCGTTAAAACATCCATACGGGCAGCATAATTCTGAAGGATCTCATATGGACGCGACCCGCAAAAATGAATATTCTTACATTGATCTACTCCCGATTTATCATAAGAATCATCGTATTTAATTCCAAAAAGTACAACTTGATATTTGTTCTCACGATCAATTTTTTTCAACAGGTCATAATCAAACCATTTTGCCAGCGCTCCATAATATCCGATAACAGGCTGTCCGCTTTTCAAGACAGCCTCAAACTCTTCGTCACATTTAAAATTCGGATCACATCCGTCATGAAAATGTGCATAATCCACTCCATTGCCGGAAAAAGCAAGCCGAACATCTCCACGCTTTTCAATAACATCTTTTTTCAGCGCCTCGGCAGTTACAACGACAAAAATATTTTTATCTGTCATAGCCAGATCATACTTTTCTTTTACATTCACCGGAAGTTCATCTGTTCCCGCAAGATGAGGATTCAGATCATCAATATATTCATAGACAATTTTATAACCTTGCCGCATATATTCTTTAATCTTTGCCGCAGGCAAAGTCCAGTCTGTTGAATAGAACTGAACATATTTCGGGGCTTTACATTTTTCAAGTTCCTGAAAAAGCAGCTTTGAAAATGCTGTATTCGCATAGTTGACCAGATATAAATTATCCGCCTGTTTCTTGATTCGTTTTACATCATCCGTAAAACGTGTCACTTCATAAAAGACAAGCGTTCTTTGCTTCGCAAAATTGCTGAAAATATGCTGAGGTCTTTGGTACAAAGGCACATCCCAGCCAAATGAACTTCTCCAGATTACAATCCGATCGTAAGAATTTTTTGAAAGAATCCGGTCGATTCCCTCGATAAATTTCTTTTTATTAACAGCGACATAAATTCTTTCTTTTACAGAAAGCTTTACAAGATAATTAGAATAAATATATCCTGCCGCCTTTTTTATCGTTCCTGCCAACCCATATTTTTTTACAAGATTTTTCAATTTACTGATCTTATCTTTCATTTTTCTCCCATTCTCCCATATACGCTTTCAATTCTGCCGCTTTCACAGACCAATCGTTTTCCCAAGCGCACTTTTTCAAAAGTTCCTTTCGTTTTTCATCCTTACATTCTTCCTTACATTTTTCAACTATTGAAACGAATTCCTGCGCATTCCGGGCAATCCTTACAGCGCTATATTTTAAACATTCCGGAAGCGCCGTTGAAACGACCGGCTTCTCCATTGCCATATATTCAAATAATTTAACCGGAGAAGTCGCTTTTGTAATGTCATTAATTAAAAACGGAATGATACATACATCCCAAAAATGCACATATCCTGCCAACGACTCATAAGGTTTTTTCCCAAAGTATTTCACATTTTTATAATCAAGCAGTCCGCTTTTTTCCAGTGAATCATCATGCTCGATTCCGATCAGTATCAGCTGAATATTCTCATTATCTGCCAGTTTTTTCAAAATGTCATAATCAATCCAAGCCGCCAATGCGCCATAATATCCGACATGCAGCATATCTTCTTGAATCCACTGCCTGTAAACCCGATCCTTTGTCACGCTTTCCGGTTTAAACTTGTCACACTCTGCCCCATTAGAAATCTGAACGATCCTTGCCTTTGTATTATTAGACCTTGCCTCTTTATACAATTTATCTGCAGTTGCTACTGTCAGCACATTCTTCGCTTTTAATAGATATTGATGTCTCGATCGGATCTGTTCAATCTTTTTCCTTGAAATAAGCTCCTCGTTAATGTCGTCTACATATTCATAAATGATCCTAAAACCAAGTTCGGAATATTGTTTTATTCTGCTTACCGGAACAGTATCTGTAGAATATACCATCATATATTTCTCTTTTATCTGCCCCAATGCTTTTAATAAATACGCTCTATAATAGTACAGATCCAATACATACACATGCCGCGCGATCAAAGCAATACGCCGTCTGTCCTTAAAATCTATATCATAATATGAATTGTATAAAATGAGCGTCTCCTCATCTCCCATATTTCTAAGCATATGCTGGGGACGCTGCATCATTATATTGTGATAGCCAAAATGATTCTCATAAATAACGATCCGGGAATAACCTCTGCCTAAAATCCGATCAATAAGCTCCTTCCGCATCGGAGCAATCGGAAGATTCCACAGGTCACGCTCCGTTTTCTTCCACTTCACGGCAACCATCTTAACAGTTCCGCACACACCCTTTTTTCTGATTTTATTTACGAGTTCTCTTCCCGTCATGACTTTCCTTTCTCAATTCAAACAAAAATTTCACATTACTGTTCCAAAAACGCTTTATGCGCTTCGGTTCTTTCGTGATCCTATACAGCCACTCCAAATTATGACGTATAAAAAATGAAGGAGCACGCTGTTTCTTACCGCTTAAAACATCAAAACTCCCCCCGACACCAATATAAATTCCTTTTCTGTCAGAACGGAAATATTTATGAATCAAAAGTTCCTGCTGAGGAGCGCCTAATGCGACAAACACTAAATCCGGATCAAGCTCCGTTATCTGCCGCATTACCTTTTCTTTATCCTCTACATATCCATCTGTATATCCGGAAATAATGACATTCTTGTACTCTTTCTCAATCCGTCTGACAAAAGAATCCAAAACCTCTTTTTTAGCTCCGAACAAATAGATTGAACAGCTCTTTTCATCTGCGTATTTAAGCAGAGCCTCACACAACTCCACTCCCGGCACCCGTTCTTTAAAACGGAATCCCAACTGTTCTCCGCCTTTCACAACACCGATACCGTCTGCCACGATCATTGTATTTTTATCCATAAGAACTCGATCCATCTCCGGCAGTTTCTTGCCAAGCATAAAAATCTCCGGATTGGCTGTCACAACAAAACAGCCTTTCTTTTCATCAAGTCTCTTCTGCAAAAAATCCAAAAATTTATTTTTACTTCCTCTATACGTTTTTTCGTAATACGCTTTTATAGATGCCATCACTTCTTTTCCTCGAACCCTTCCGTACTCTCTTTTACAAAAAGTATTTTTCCTGTCATAATGATCAATTTCAAATCAAGCAAAATCGAATAATTCTGTATATACATCAGGTCAAGCTTCAGCTTATCATACGCTGTCGTATTATATTTCCCGTAAATCTGAGCATATCCTGTAAGTCCGCCCTTGACTTTTAGTCTGTAAGAAAATTCCGGCACTTCCGCCGTATACTGCTCTACATGCTCCACCCTCTCCGGACGAGGACCTACAACGCTCATATCTCCCTTTAAAATATCGATAAATTGCGGCAGTTCATCAATTCTGGTCTTTCTTATAAATTTCCCAACAGGCGTGATCCTTTCGTCATCTTCTTTTGCCGGTATTACTTCGCCCTCTTTTTCCGCATCTACGATCATACTTCGGAATTTATGAATTTCAAATACTTTTCCTCCGATCGTACATCTTTTCTGCCTGAAAAAGACCGGTCCGCCATCATACAATTTGATCGCGATTCCGGTAATAAGCATAATTGGAGATGTTATCACCAGCATAAAAACAGAAATAATAATATCTAATGTTCTCTTTACAAACTTTTGTTCAAAAGTAAACCCATTATTACGCGACAGCAATAATGGAGTGTCAAAAAAATGAATATTTTCGGAGCTGCGAATAATGATGTCCGAAATTTTCGGTGTAATATACGACCTGATCCCTTCTGCATAACAAAACTTTACTAATTTATTACGCAAAGGAGAATGTATATCACAGAGAAATACCGCGTCAAACTTCTTCATTTCTTCTGTGATACGATCCCAGCCTTCTTCTACGTTCATGGATTCTTTTATATTATATCGATCTTTTCTTGAATTTACTTTTCGCAAAAAAGGCGTCGGGTCATATTCTTCATACAACAGCAAAATATCTCTCGGTGGAAATAATTTTCTAAAAATCCAGTTTACGACTAACGTCCACACTAAAATAACTCCGACGTCAATAAACGTCAGAACGATCATAGCCTCAACAGGAATGAATTTCGCCGACAAAAGAACTGTCTCCAAATAAATCAGCACATTTGATGCCAGCAAAGCAAGCGTCTGCGACAACATTAAACTGCTGCTTTTTAAATATCCGATCTTCATTCCACCTAAAATATAAGAAAAAACCGTAAAAAAGAACGCGTAAAACGCAGCCATCATTAGATAGCCTTTATAATAAAACGGAAAAACAATTCCATCGTTATAATTTTCATCCCAGACACGAATGAAAAAGAATATCAATATCGCCAATAATAATATGTTAAATCCAAAACGTATCAGCCTCTTATACTGTTCCAGCTTCCCAGTATGCATCGCTATATACTCCTCTTTTCTTCTGCATTGTTCTATATCTGTTAGATTATAGTATATCTTGTACCTTTTTTCAAGGTTTCATCATTTTCTACATTTTTATTTAAGAAAAAAAGACATCCTTCTTTAAGATGCCTTTTTATTTTATATATTTTTCACAAAATTCTGCAATTTAAAACTACTTTTTCTCGAGAAAAATCTTTCTTGTTATAAAGTTGTAGACCATAACGATCACAGTGGCAATGATCTTTGACAACATATAGTAAATATGCATCATGTCAACAAACAGCCACATAAACAACTGATTTATTCCCAAACCGATCACGCTTAACACAATAAACACAATAAATTCCTGTGTCTTATTCGCATCCTTTTTCGCATCAAATACCCATTTTACACTTAAAATGTAATTGTATATCACAGATGCCGTAAAAGAAATCATTCCAGAAATCAAATAATGAATCCCGCAAAATTCCGTCAGTAAAAACAATAATCCTGCATCAATAACAAAAGCCGTTCCGCCTACAAACCCGAATTTTATAATCTGGGAAAATAATTTCTTTGTATTACTCATGGTCTTTGTTTCCTTTTTCCATACTGATCATCTGCAGTTTATATTCAAAATCCTGACGATCTTTTTCCACGATCGTTGTCAAAATCAATCCTGCAAAGAAAGACTGAATCGCTGCCAACGCAACAAACCCGCTGACAATCAATGTCGGGAAATTAGGTACTAATCCGGTCTTTAAATATGTCACAAAAACAGGAATGAATAAAATCGCCGCAATTAGAACTAACAACGCCGATAACATTCCGAAAAATCCCAGCGGCTTATAGTTCTTATATAATCTACCGATTGTCTTGAGCACTTTAAATCCATCTGAATAAGTATTTAACTTCGATTCACTTCCGTCAGGACGGTCACGGTATTCAATAATTACATTTTCAACAAGCATATTTTTGTGCACAGCATGAATACTCATTTCTGTTTCTATTTCAAAACCTTTTGACAGAACCGGAAACGTCTTTACAAACTGATAACTAAATGCACGATATCCCGTCATAATATCACGAATATTACTCTTAAACAGATGGTTAATTGTTCCTCTTACAAGGCTATTTCCGAAATTATGAAACGGACGTTTATTCTCTTCAAAATAAGTGGATGACAAACGATCTCCTACTACCATATCCACATTTCTCTCCAATACTTTCGTAACCATTTCCCGTCCAAATTCTGCCGGATACGTATCATCGCCATCAATCATGATATAACATTCCGCATCTATTTCACGAAACATGCGACGGATTACATTTCCCTTTCCCTGCTGGTATTCATAACGAACAACAGCTCCTGCTTCTCTTGCGATTGCCGCCGTGTTATCCGAAGAATTGTTATCGTACACATAAATTGCAGCTTCCGGCAACTCTTTTTTCCAATCTTCCACTACTTTTTTAATTGTCTGACTCTCATTATAACAAGGAATCAAAACTGCTATTTTATCCATTTTATTTCTCCTCTTTTCTTCTTACAGCTAAAAATATCATTCCTAAAATTACCGGCAACGCTATATGAAATGCAAACATATAACGGAATTCACAAAACACCGGAGCAGCTACCATCAAAGTCATCCAAACACCTGCCAATGGAATTAACGCCAAACTCTTTCTTGATTGCTTTTGCACTATCAATATAATCAAACAAAATACTGCAAACCAAAATGAAAATGCAATATTATATAAATATTTTACAACAGGGATTTGATTCACTTTCATTTCATATAAATTCGAAACAGTATTTTTCAAATCTATCCCTATCGCTTTTTCAACATAATCTGTACCATCTATTTTCACAAGTTGATCTATGTCAGACGCACCATACCATCCTCGCCAGTTTGTTACATCTACATCCCAATATCCCCATGTATGCATGCAGTATGCTTTAATATACATGCCCAAATTATTCGGTAATATCTTTGCCCATGTTTTTAAAAACTCCCCTTTATTCTCTTCTAAAAATTTATTATCAAATTCTTCAGAAAATTTAATCGGATCTGCTGATAGAGGGTTATACAATTCTTTCATTGTTTCCAAGGGAATTAATTGCTCCAAAAATTTTGTTTCTTCTCCCCCTATCTTTCCATCATGATATACGGTATAGGCTATTTGCTGTAATGGAACTGCCAAAGATTCTGCAAAATTTCCTTTGCCGATTCCAAGTTTTGTATAAACAGGTCCTTGAATGATCATAATTGCCGCTACCAAAACAACCGCTCTTATAGCAATCTGCTTCCATATTTTTCTGTTTATAATCAACAACCCTGCCATAACCATAACGACAACATATAAACCATTATTTCGACCGAATGCCACGAGCAAACAAAGTATTGTAAGAATCCCCCACTGTTTTTTCTTAACAATCTGCTCTTGTTCAAAATTTGTCACTTCATACAAATAAATACTCAGCAATACGATCCATACAGAAAACAATACATCTTTCCACATAGTAAACGAATATATTGCCAACAGACCATCAAATGCATAAAATATAAACGCAATAACCATAAACACTTTTGGAAGAGCTTTTATCTTCAACCATTCAATAATCCCACTAACTGCCAATGTCATGATAAGCATTTGAATAACTGAATAAAAAGCAATCCCTGTTTCTATGCCACCAAATTTCATTCCAATGCTCATACAGATTTTCACAAACATCGTAAACATAATGGGATGATGATTGTGCAGAGGATAATTTCCTAACACTTGATTTACCGTCACATACGAATCCGAACTCAAACTCCCGGGATAAAACATCAAAAAATAAGGAATCCAACAAATAAATAATGCAATAGCACGCAATCCCCATCTCCTCGCGCTAAAACTTTCCTTTTCTTCTGACCTGCTATATTTTCTCAATAAAATGAGGACACCTATAAAAAAGAGAAAAAGGATTATACTACTCATTCCAATCCAAAGGCAATCTTTCAAATTGGGGGTATACATGCTCTTGTTCGCAACATCTATTTTATTTCCCAAAGTTCCTGCGATTGATACTGCAACAGCAAAAATCGCCATAAGAAACACTGTGCTTTTTTCTCTCAAAATCTGCAATTCCAAACACAATTTTTCCTTCATTACATCTTATCCTTTCTATGTTTTTTATAAGTTTCCTCAAAAAACTCCTTAAAATCTTGTGTTTTCCGCTTCCAATCCCATACTTTAATCTGTTCCAAATTTTCTTGAGAACATTGTGTTAAATATTCTGGGTGATCAAGCATTTTTAAAATTGCTCCTTTTAAACAACTAATACTTCTTTCTTCAAGAATAAACTGTTTTTGAACCTCTCCCAACGCCTCGGATACAATTCCTACATTCGTTGAGATAACCGGCACTCCGCATGCCATTGCCTCCAATACTGGATTCGGCGTACCTTCAACCAATGATGTGCAAACCAAAACATCTATTTTCGAATAGTAGTCACACATCTGATCATGCGAGATCATACGCTCCTGACGGTCTGCAAAATATCGTTCTACTGCCGCCCCCTCTTTTTGCAATTCTTCGATTGCGGGTTTTAAAATTGTATTTACACCTTTCAAATCTTTATCCTGCATCCCAAAAAACTGACTGTTTCCAACCCAGCCAATTACAAGATTTTTATGTTCGCGTTCTTCAAATCTCTCTAAGCGTTGCGGATAAAATTTATTCAAATCAACGCCGTCCGTTACCGTTTTTAACGGAAGCTTCTGAAACCTTTTTTTATAAATACCAGATAATAATTCTGATGATACCGTATATTCATCACATACATCTAAAAGACAACTTGTCATCCGTCTCTCATCTTCTTTTTCTACAAACAAATGATCATACACAGATGTAGTAATACATATCTTATCTAAATTCTGCGTTTTAAACTCCTCATATGTCATTCCTAATTGCCATAAATATGTACTTGCTTCCTTTTCACTCAAAATATATACATTCCCACGCCACATAAAATGAATAATATCATAATCTTTCAATGCAAGTATTAATTGAATTGCATTGGCAGTATAAGCATAAAAGAAGAGATCTACATCCATCTTATCTTCCAAACAAGATTTTACTTGCTTCGCAATATTGTGGTAAGACCAATTTTCCACATCTACAATCAAAGCGACTCTTAGTCTTCCTTCTTTTTTCACATACTCATCTAGTTCTTCTATTTCATTTGATATACTATAGCCATATTCTTTTTTTAACAAACGATTGACCGCTTCTTCTACAAGATCATTTTCTTGATTTTTCGCACGCCCGGATAAAAAAACATCTTTACAATTACCGATTGCAAGCCCATTTCTTTCTATTCGATATGCAATTTCTAAACTCTGGACTGTTTTATATATTGAATCAAACTTTCCTATCTGCTCAAATGTTTCTTTTTTGATAACCACTGCATGAGAATTTAAAACACCGGAAAATTTATTTATTGTTTTTGTAAATCGTAAAATTTCCGGATGTATAATTTGAGTCTCATCATTTATCTGAACAGATTTTCTTATTAACTGATTACTAAATATCCAATCTGTTCTTTCATCACGTACTGGTAAATTTACAAAATGACATCCTGTTTCTTTCAATGCTGTATTCATCATTTTTATAAACGATTTTGTAAATGTATAACTTGAATCAATATAAACAAACCATTCTGTATCAATAGTTTCAACAACTTGGTTCAAAATTTCATAAACATCATATTCTTTCTCTGTCAGAAACAACTCATATTGCTTTTGCTTATCGGAAAAGTATTCTTGAATATCTCCCTGCAATTTTTCATTCTTCTTATCTACTGCTATTATTATTTTCCCCGAAAATTGCGGCTCATATTGAAAAAGAGAATTTATTAATGAAAAAACATGAGTATCTCCATGGAGTATCCAGGACGCCTTTTCTCCGTTTTCTCCTAATAAATATTCTTCATCTTCAGGTTTTCTATCCAAAAGATTCAACAATTTATATTTTCTAGAATTAACAATGTTATCATACTGAATTCTAATATTTTGCAGTTCCTGTAATTTTTTCTTTAAAATTTCATTTTCTGTTTCAGCCACAAGTTTCTGTTGACTCAAACGACGTACTTTTTGTTCTATATTATTCTTCACATTTATTTCCTCCTGCAATCTCAACACATTATAACACATTCTCTCATCTTTTCAAGAAAATTTATTTAACGAAATATTACATAAAAAGATCATATAAAATAGCGTAAAACACAAAATTATAGTTCTATCATAATGGAAATATTATAAATTATTTGACGAAATATTATAAATATATTAAACTTATGAAAGTTCAATATATGTAACAGTCCAACTATTAAATAAAATTGAGTCTGCTACCAAACATATCATTAACAAAGGAGATACAACAAATGGAAACTTCAATAAAATGGCGCGGAGCTAATATCACTTTGATGGTATTTATCTTTTTTTCATTGGTATTCCCGATGTATTATGCAGCATTTGACAGTCCTTATTATCCCGAATTTTCTTTTGCAAACTTATTTGCAGGTTTATTTATCTTAATCGTTGTTTTAAACAGACCGTTTACAAAAGAACATCGGACATTTGTCATCTACTTAATTGCACTGCTAATACTTTATGACATTGCGTCTTTGTATATTAATTTTACGCAGTCACGATGGATATGGGAAGCTTTTAATGTTTCTCTCGCTTTTCTTTTATTAGCAGTTTTACTCCTGTCGAAAAAAGAGCCTTTAATATTAAATGAACAAAGAATAATACCTTTCATTATCATTTGCCAAGCAATCACTATGATTGCCGGAATCGTCGCATATTTTGTCGGATACACATCGGTATCCCTTACAAACGGAAAAATATCTTTGATTCCCCATGATCCAAACTATTACGAAAAACGGTTTAATTGGCTTTACTTTCATAAAAGTCAATATTGCTTTATCTTACTCCTATTTATTGCCTTGCTTGTTGTATATCGAAAATATTGTAAAAACAAACTTCTATTTATAGCACTTAATTTACTCTGCCTGTTTTGCATTATTTTATCGCACACATACACAGCGCTTTTTGCTTCTTTTCTTATCTATATAGGATATATTATTGACTATATTAAACCAAGGTTAAAAAAACTTAAAAAAACTTATTGGTTATTGACAATCCCCGTTCTCATTCCTGTAATTCTTATCGTTTATAAAATGGCTCAAGAACGAAACATTTTATCTCTAGGCGGAAGAACCTACATATGGACTGAAAGCATCCGTCAAATTTTGCAAAACCCTTTAGGTGTCGGAACTGATTTTGGCGGAATCTCCTTTGAAGTGCCAGGGCTTACATTTAAAGTATTTAACTGCCATAATGTATTTTTAAATGAAATGTACCGTTTTTCTCTTCCTGTCGGTTTATTATTTACAATTATGTTTGTGAGCGTAATCTTCTATTCTTTAAAGAAAAACTTCTCTTTCCTCAACTTAGGAATATGGGGGGCTTTGTTAATTTCTTTAAACATGGACTACTCTCTTTTAGGAAGAGAATTTACCATAACAGTATTTTACATTTACATCATTTTCTTTCTTCCTTACATATCCCAGAAGGAAAAAAATAACTCTATTGAAAAAAAGCAGGAGCTCCGTTAATCGGAAGCCCCTGCTTTTTGTAATGGCGACGAGCCAAATTTCTTTATAATCTCATCCGCAATTCTAACACTCGCTTTTCCATCTCCGTACGGATTTGACGCCTTACTCATCTTCATATAAAGTTCCCTATTTGTCATCAGCTCTTTCGTCATATGGTATACAGCTTCTTCTTCTGTTCCCGCAAGACGAAGTGTTCCCGCTTCAATTCCCTCCGGTCGTTCTGTAGTATCACGAAGCACAAGCACCGGCTTACCTAACGAAGGTGCTTCTTCCTGAATCCCCCCACTATCTGTCAAAATCAAATATGACTGATTCAGGAAATTATGGAAATCAAGAACTTCCAATGGTTCGATCAAACGTATCCTATCACATCCATCTAATACTTCTCCGGCAATTTTTCTTACTATCGGATTTAAATGAATTGGATATACAACTTTCACATCTTCCATTTCTTCCACAATCCTTCTGATTGCACGGAAAATATGATACATCGGTTCTCCTAAATTTTCTCTTCGATGCGCAGTAAGAAGAATCATCCTATCTTCTCCAATCCATTCTAATACTTCATGATGATAATCTTCTTTCACCGTATGCTGCATAGCATCTATCGCAGTATTACCCGTAATAAAAATTTTTTCTTTATCACGCCCTTCATTGAGAAGATTCTGAGCACTCATTTTTGTAGGCGAAAAATGCATATCCGCCAAAGAGCTTACCATCTGACGGTTCATTTCTTCTGGATACGGAGAATATTTATTATAAGTTCTAAGACCTGCTTCTACATGTCCGATCGCAGTTTGTGTATAAAAAGCTGCAAGAGCTCCTGCAAATGTAGTTGTTGTATCTCCATGCACAAGAACAATATCAGGCTTAGCTTCTTTTATAACTTGCTCAAGTCCACATAAAGCTCTTGTCGTAATATCTGCAAGTGTTTGACCTGTCTGCATAATATTTAAATCATAATCCGGAGTAATCTGAAATGTCTGTAAAACTTGATCCAGCATCTGACGATGCTGTGCCGTTACACAAACAATACTTTGAATTTGCTCCCTCTTTTCTAATTCTTTTACAAGCGGAGCCATTTTAATTGCTTCCGGTCTTGTCCCAAATACTGTCATTACCTTGATTTTATTATCCATTTTATATCATCCTTCTACTTCCATAAAATGCTTCAAAGATTTTTCAGCTTCTATATCATACTCACGCTTCCATTCTCTATATAACTGCATGATTTTTTCTCGGTTCGATAAACATTTTTCTATTTTTTCATGAATTTTATTTACATCATCTACAGCATCAACAATCAAATACTCTGCTAGCTCTGTTCCTTCCCAATAATGATGGTTGTTTGCCGTAATACATGGAACACCTAACTCCAAACTTTCCAACGGAATCAATGGAGCACATTCCGTAAATGTAACATAAAGATTCAAGTCATTATGAGCCATTTTTTTCAACAACTCTTCCCTGGGCATCGGTTTTCCCTGTCCTTCAATCTCCAGTTTAATAATTTCTGCAAACTGTAAAGTTTTCATCACCAATGGTGTACATTCAACTTTAGCATTTTCAACCAAACTTGCTGCACACAACTGATTATAGAAATTTTTCACCCATCTGTCTCCCGAAGCATAGACTCCTATTTTCGTTTTTTCATCCTCTTCCATTACTTCAGTAACGTATTTAGTTCGATCCAAAGACAAGGTATTCATCAAAAATTCTACATCATAACCTTTTTTCTTATAAAACTCATACATACTTTTTTTGACAAAAGCTATCTTCTGTATCACACCTATATTTAACATAGAAAATAATGATTCAAACATTTTCCAGTCATAGTCTTCTATATTCATACAATTACTGCCATGCCAAATAACTTTAATTATTACATTTTTATCTTTTGCTCTGATCGCACGGACTAATTTTTCCCATCCACCTGCAAAAGCGCTAAAAGCAACCATGCGAAACTTCTTTTCCACAATTTTTTCCGCTAAAAAATCAATACATTTCTGCTCACTTAAATCTCGAAGACCAAATGTATTATCAAACAATTCTTTCGCCGCTATAGACGTTCCCAGCCAATCTTTATGATAAAACACAACATAATCTTCAAAATCAGTTTCTGCCCATTCCTTCTTATAATTTTCCAGTTCAGCAAGCATATTTCCTTTCATGATCCTATCACGTCTCATTTTTACCAAAGGATATAACACTAACCGCCCTGTCATTCTAAGAGTTTTCTTGAACGATACTGCAAAATCTAAAAACACATCCCCAAAACGCTCGCCCATCATATTATGTACCTTATTACGGATACGCTGTTCTCTCGGAAGCCAGCTTCCCATATAATAGTGTACCATACATGTTTTTTCGGTAAACATATCAGGCGTATTATCTGAACCAATAGGATAAAAATATTCTCGAGGATAAATTACAATTCCATCTCCTAATCTTTGTATATTGATATGATCATTCTGTAAATTATAATCACTTCGTAAAATATTAGTCAGCAAACGAGGAATCGACTGTGTAAACAAATCTTCCGTATTCAATTCATGTGACTCATAGTACGCATAAAGTTTTTCTATCACGGGATGATGTTTCTGACTTACACCTAATACTCCAACCGCTACACTAAGTTCCGACTCCCACGCCGCAAAAAACTCTGACTCCATAATGTCATCAACATTTTTCGTAATCATCATATCTGTATCAAAATAAACTCCACCCATTTCTTTCAAAGCATACGCCCTGCATACATCACTCACAAATGCCCATTTGCCTTTTTCATATGCATCCTTAGAAAAGGGAGTACAGTTCACATCAAAGTTCTTCTCATTCCAACAAATAATTTCATATTGAGGAAGATATTTTTTCCAACTTTTAATGCATTTCTTAGCTAATTTAGGAAGTGGTTTATCCCCAAACCAACAATAATGAATCACTTTATTTTCCATTCATAATCTCCTTTAAATCATTGATTCGCTTATTATTCATCTCGCCAAAGTCAATTCTTTTGCAAGGTATGTTCCCTTTAAATTTCAATAATTCCTCTGCAATTTTATTACTATCTTTTTCAACAAGAACTGCATAATCACGAGTATCTATATACTGATCTGAAACCGGAATCGTTGTAATGATCGGCTTTTGAAACACCATACATTCATTATAAATAACCGGATATCCCTCAAAATCTGAGGTTAAGATCATACAGTCTGCCATTTTCATATATGGATATGGATTTACCTTTTTCCCAAGCAGCTTCACTGCGTCTTGCAAATTATATTCCTGAATCAAATTTTCGCAAAGCAGATAATCTTTACCATCTCCAACAATCCATAATTGAATATTTTCATCTCGGGAATATGCTATTTCAAACGCTTTTAACAATCTTGATAATCGCTTCGATTGTTCTTCCAGTCTTCCGACAAACAAAAAAGTGGTTTTATCTTTCACCAAATCCTTGACCTTTTCCTCCGAAAGCTTTTTAATTTGCTTATAATCCACAAGATTACTAATAACCGTTCCTCTCTCTTCTATTTCCGAAAAAAGATTTTTCAGCTTATCTTTACTTTCATTAGATACAAACAAAATATTTTTGAAATTCCCAATACGAAGTAATTCAAAGAAACTGTTAATTTCCTTCAAGTCTCCTTTATAATACTCATAATAATTACTGTGAACATACAACGCGCTATTCTTTGATGCAGCTTGTGCTAAACGACTTCCAATAACTGAATAGGTAGCATAACTGCAAGAAAAATCATACCGTTCCCTATATCGTCTGCACCACAAAAAGCGATGCAGATAATTTACAACTTTACGGAACGGTACAAATCTGCAATTTGAAACTTTATATTCTGAAGTATGGATTCTCTGGTCTAATTGCGTCAGTAAATCACCCTTTTTACTTTCCAACACTAACGAAACATCATACTCTTCAACCAAACGATTCAATAGCAAAACTAATGCCTTTTCCATGCCGCCGATATTCATATCATAAGAAAAGAATATTATTTTTTTCATAATCAAGCCTCTACATTAGATGCTTTCAAATACGCGTCTACTACTTCATCAGCCTCGCCCACCATCTGTATAACTCCATGATCAATCCAAACAACCCGATCACAAAGAGAACGAATAGACTGAACAGAATGAGATACATACAATACAGTTGTTCCACCATTAATCATGCTACGCATCTTATTCTCACTTTTCTGTTGAAAAGCAATATCTCCAACAGACAAGATTTCATCTACAATCAATATTTCCGGATCTACGATCGTTGCTATAGAAAAAGCCAGTCTTGCTGTCATACCACTAGAAAAATTACGTACTGGAACATCCAAAAAATCCTGCAATTCAGAAAACTCAACAATTTCATCAAACTTTTCATCTATAAAAGGTTTGGAATAGCCCAATATAGAACCATTCAAATATATATTTTCTCTAGCTGTCAAATCCATGTCAAATCCGGCTCCAAGCTCAATCATCGGACAGATGTTTCCACCAATTTCAAGCGTCCCCTCTGTTGGCTTCATAACCCCCGAAACAACTTTCAGCAATGTACTTTTACCTGCGCCATTTCCACCTACGAATCCAACAACTTCTCCCGGTTTTACCTCGAAATTAATATGCTTCAAAGCCCAAAAATCTTTTGAAGTTTTATCTTTCTTTTTTGGCTTAAACATATTAATAAAAAACAGTTTCAACGAAAAATTCTTTTCAATGCCCAAATTAAACTTCATTGAAACATCCTTCACTTTTATCATACTATCCATATCACACCTCTTTATACATAATAAATAAATTTATCCTGATTCTTTCTAAATATAATTACTCCTAGCACAAGACTAACCAACGCTGACACCGCACAAATAACAAAAGACTGTGTACTTGGCACTTGATGGTATAAAATAATTGTTCTTGCAAAAGTAATGATATGATAAAGCGGGTTTAATTTTAATACAATCTGCAGACGAGGATCAAGCATATTGATATCATACATAATCGGTGTCATATAAGTTAATATCTGCAATACGATTCCATAAATATAGAACATATCTCTCAAAAAAACTGAAACAGTAGCTAATATCAGACTAACGCCCAATGTAAAAAGAAATAAAAACAAAAATGAAACCGGAAGCAGAAAATGATAAATATTCAACCCTGTTCCTGTAAGTATAATTACTGCATAAAGCGGAATCAGTGTAAGCGCAAAGTTAATTCCAACAAAAAGACATTTTGACAATGGAAAAATATATTTCGGAATATATATTTTATTGATCAATGAAAAATTTGCAACTACCGAACTCATGGACAAGTTACTTGCTTCACTGAAATAATTGAAATATGTCAGACCAATCAATAAATATGTTAAATAATTAACCCCAGGAGTCGAAAATTTAAATACATTTGTAAACACGATTGCCATTACACACATCATTAATATAGGGTTCAGCAAACTCCACAAAACGCCTAATACCGATCTTTTATACTTAACTTTAAAATCTCTCGAAATCAACTGATTTAATAAAAAAGAATATCTTTTTAAATTAATAAACATATTTTTAACTACATTCATTCATTTTTCCTCCATTAGCCTATATCCTTATAAGGATAAACGAAATTTATCTAAGTGTCAATGTCTAGATCTACCATTTTCAATCTCATCTGTAACGTTAGTTTTCCTCTCTTTTTTTACGCAAACATTTTCACATACAAATGCCAAAATCGCAAAAACTGTGATCATTTGTGTACGATATGTGAAGTAATAATGTATCTGTGAATGATTAGCCAGAACATTATACCAAATATATGGATACATTGAAATGCACAGAAGTGGAATAAAATATTGGGCTTTTCTATTTTTAAATGAAAAAAACACTAAAATTAACAATATTACAGCAATACCACCAACAAGTAATTTATTATCAAAAAAAAACGCTAAACAGTTGTCTTACATTATCCTTCATCATCTGTAATCGATTCAATGGATATTCCTTATTTCCCGAAGTTCTGAATATCATTGTATTCAGAGCATTTTTCACTATATTTTCCTTCAAAACAATACTCGATAAAATCCATTTAGTCACCCAATGATTATTCCGGGGCTCTCTGAGCCACCTGTCCGGACTGCCGCACCGTAATATTCAAATTAAATAATTTTAATTTTTCTATCACTTTTCTGCCATTATACTTTGAACATTTACTTGTTCCTCATCTATCTTTTCAATATATTCCTCAATCCGCTTTTCTCTATTCCATCCAATAACGTAATCATAATTTTCTACAATGGAATATTCTTCTAACTCTTCCACTGATAATACTGTTATTGTTGAAGGATCAAGCAAATATTTTGACAAGTAATACAGATAACCCGCATCAACATCTGACTTTGTAATTAATAAATATCGTTTTTGTGATTGTATATTATATTCAGCTATTATCTTATCATATTTTCCTCTGGCAGTATTATTGAAATCTCGCTTTTGATAATATTCTAACTTACAATTTACTCCTAAATAAATGCAAACCAGACATAGCATATTTACTATCAACAACTTTATCCCTCGGTTATGCAGCGAAAAACTACTACTCACCAGTGAAACACCTATAAGTAAAATGCCGGATACAAATACTAAAATGGTATCATGATACCGTGAATATGCCGCCAATTCAAGAGCCTCACTTAAAGGCATTGTAAATAAATACATTCCATACAATGATATCTGATAAGTTATATACGAAAAAACAATGATGCAATAAATGTTTTTTAATCTTTTTTTATTCTCTCCTTTTGACCCGCTTCGTTTTACTACTATCCAAAGCAGCAACATAAATAGAAAAATATAAATGATGGCATTTGAAAGAGAAAACATATTTCTAAAAAATTTAGAACTAATTGTTATAATGTCTCCCCATCCCTTTTCACCAAACACCATTTCAAAATTGTCTAACGACATAGAATGTTTCGCCATTAATCCATTATCAAATACAAGTTTCACATGCTTTTGCCATAATAGCAACGGCACAAAAGAACTGATCAAAACAAAAATCCATTTTCCAAAAGATTTTTTATTCTTTTTTATATGTAACAACGCATATATTAAAATAACTATTGCAAAAAATATACCACTGTTTTTAATTGCAATTAAAAATATTACATAAGGAAGAATAAATTCTAATTTACAATGCATACTATTTCTATAATAAATACAAAAAGCCATTCCTCCAAGTGCGGTAATCGCCAATAATGAATCGACTAATAAAGAATCTAATCTTGTATTACCAGCTAGTAGTACCATGCTGCCAACACACATTAATAATTTATTCTGCCATCTATTTGAAAAAGCAAATAAACTAATTAAAATCCCGCTCATCAAAGTTGTTTGAGCGTACATTTGCATCCATTCTGAATGTATCCCTGTTATCTTGCATATATAATAAATGTAAGAAGCACTTCCTGGTGGATAGGATTGAAACATAATATTGCTATCCATAAAATTGGGAAAACGATTTTTACTCAATAATGTTTTTTCAACTAATGCCCAATGGCTAAAGTTATCATAATCCAAAAACTTATTCCCATATAATAAAAAAGCAAAAAACACACAGGTCACCAAGAAAAATATTGTTCCTGTGCAAATGATACTCTGTATTTTTTCTCTTTTATAAACCGATTGTATCGCCAATACAATTCCAAATAAACAAATTAATATTGCCGCTTCCTTCATTATATTAAGAATACCTGCAAGAAACATCGTGCTTCCTATCGCACTAAATATAATGCCGATAGAAAATTCAAGTTTAACTTTCTTTTGTACAGTTTGAATATATCCATAAAAAGATATCACCAAAATCAATAATCTTATAATTTTAACAACAAAACTCATCCTTATTTTTTCTCCTTAAAGACCCAAGATCTTTGTATTCGATAGCTAATTACAAATAAAACACTATCGACAATTAATTTTTCAAAAGTCTTATCCCATCCGATCAAACAATTCAAAAGCACCACAAACCCTGCCGAACAACATAGCTGCACAAAACACAGCACATAATATCGGATCATTTGTTTCCATGTATTCCCCGCACTTTTAAAAACCACATTGCGATTTAACAAGAAATTATATAAAGATGAAATTATACGCGCAATGACCGTAGATATGATAATTGCTATTTCTGTTTTCATAGATGCTAAAAACCCTGTCATCATATGAAACATCAGCAAATCAATTATTGCCGAAGATAATGACGCAAACAGATACTTAAAAAAGCCCGAAAAAATCAATTTATATATTTTCATTGAATCTACAAAAGGACGGAAATGTGTTTCACTATTATTATTAAAATATACTGTTTGAATTTTAATTTGTTTCATAGAATGTTTATGTATAGCCCCAAAAATAAGCATATTCATTTCATATTCAAACCGCTCTCCATCCAAATCCATATATTGCAATAAATATTCTTTAGGAATACCTCGTAAACCAGTTTGTGTATCTTTTAATTTTATACCGTATAACAATTTAAAGATTCCGCTTGTTATTTTATTTCCATAACGACTTTTAAACGGCACATTTAAATCATCAAAATCTCTCATTCCTAATAATAACGCAGGAGCAGTTTGTCTATTCAGTTCATTTTGTAACGCAACCACATCCTCAACTGTGTGCTGTCCATCTGAATCAACAGTTATAACACCTGCACAATCTTCCATTCCCCATTCTGTAAAAGCATAATTAAACGCATTTTTTAAAGCCCGACCTTTGCCGAGATTCACAACATGGCGGAATATCCTTACTTCTTTATACGTTTCAAGAAATGAAAACATCTCCTTATAATCTGCCGAACTACCATCATCAACTATCAAAATCCGTTCACATCCATGCTCTATCAACGATGCAATATATTTTTTCAATATTTCACAAGGCGGATTAAGTGCTGGGATAATGACAATATTCTTATACATATTATTTTATACCTCTCAAGTTTTAAATCTTTCAGCACAACCACCGCTTATGATATCAAAAGCGGTGGTTAAAATCATCTCTTTTCACTTTTTACCAATAATATGAACCTCTTAATTGCTCTGTTTTCACTACAACACCGTTTTTAATATAATCACGATAAGCGATTGCCGTATTACTTCCGGTCCACCATGAACGTATATTAATATAATCATACCATGACGGCTGAACTCCCCAAACTTCTGCATACAATGTCTGACCATATACATAAGTCACTATTTTTACCGGGAAATTATGATCATTTCTTATCTTAAGATCTGATGTTCCATAATTTACCATCGCATCCTGTCCAATCGGAACATATGTAGACGGCACGGAATGATTGTTACGCTCTATAATTGTCAATCCTGCTCTAAGCGCCGTTCCGTAAAGTGTTGTACTTGCCTGACAGATTCCTCCTCCGTATCCGACACCTCCGACAACACCTCCCGGAAGATAACCCTGGGCTGCTCCGCATGGTCCTGCTATTCCAAAGAAAGAAATTGTTTCACCCGGATTGATCACAACTTGATTAAAGCTCATCAATGCTTTCGTCATATTATATGTACCATTATAATTATTGGTAGAAACAGTTGAAAATACAGACATTCTTGTGCCAAATTGCTTTGCCTGCGCTCTTCCCGACGCATCAAATATATATTCTACACCATCAATTATTAATGTACAATTTGATACTAAATGCCCATTTGCATTGTAATAATACTTATCTCCGTTTTTTACTCTCCAACCGATAAGCATTTTTCCATTTTCAGTAAAGTAATACCAATGTCCATCAATTCGTAAACCTTTTGATACTGCCAGTTTTCCATTTGACTGATAATAGTATTTACCACCATTTTTCGTACGCCACCAACTTTTCATCATATCACCGGAAGCATTAAAATAATACCACGATCCATCTTTATCTTTGACACCTGCATTAAATGCCTGTCTTCCCTGCGGATCAAACCCGATAATCTTTCCGTTTTCTTCTTTCAGTCCTCGGTACGCCGCACCATTACTCTGAAAAATATATCGATATCCGTTAATGACAATATCAAGATCCTTCACAAGATGTCCTTCTTCATCATAATAGAACCAATCTTCACCTTTTTGACGAAATTCCTCTTGCAGTCTTCGTCCACTACTTGACAGATAATACCAATAATCACCGATTTTAATTCCTTTACTAACTTGCAAACGCCCTTCTTCGTCGTAGTAATAATAACCTCCTTCTTTTTCGCGCCAACCTGTAAGGATTCTTCCATCTTCTTTAAAGTAGTACCAATATTTTCCAATCTTAACCCCTTGATTTACTGCACGATATCCTTGTTCCATGTAATAGTATTCATGATTTTCATCCCAACCTTGATAGCCTGCCCCGGAACTTTCAAATCGATAGTACTTACCACCGATCTCCATCTCTGTATCTCGAACCATTCGGCCTTCACCATCATAGTAATACCATTTTCCACTTTTCTCACGAAATTCATTTTGCAGTCTTCTTCCACTACTTGTCAGATAATACCACTCACCGTCAATACTAAGTTCTTTATTACTTTGCAAATGACCTTCTGCATTATAATAGTAATATCCACCTTCCTTTTCTCTCCAGCCGGTCAAAACTTTACCATCTTCTTTGAAATAATACCAGTATTTTCCGATTTTCACACCTTGATTTACCGCGCGATATCCTTGATCCATATAATAATATTCACAGTTCTCATCCCAACCCTGATACCCCGCTCCAGAACTTTCAAAACGATAATACTTACCGCCTATTTCCATTTCTGTATCATAAACCATCCGGCCTTCACTATCATAATAGTACCATTTTCCACTTTTCTCACGAAATTCATTCTGCAATCTTCTGCCGCTGTTTGTCAGATAATACCTATCATCGCCGATTCTGAGTTCTTTATTACTCTGCAAATGACCTTCTTCATTATAATAGTAATATTCACCTTCTTTTTCTCTCCAACCGGTCAAAATTCTGCTGTCTTCTTTAAAGTAATACCAATATTTTCCAATCTTCACACCTTGGTTTACCGCACGATATCCCTGTCCCACATAATAATATTCGTGATTTTCATCCCAACCTTGATATCCCGCTCCAGAACTTCCAAAACGATAATATTTACCATCAATTATAATTTCTGTGTCACTTACCAAATGCCCCTCGGCATCATAATAAAACCACTCAGTCCCTTTTTGGCGGAACTCATTTTCTAATCTTCTTCCACTGCTTGTAAAGTAATACCACTCTCCGTCAATTTTTAACCCTTTATTAACTATCAAATGTCCTAATTCATCGTAGTAATACCAGCCTCCGTCTTTTTGACGAAATTCATCCCGCAAAGATACTCCTGCATCATTAAAATAATACCAGTAACCGTCAATTTTAATTCCCTCGGAAATCAATTCTCTTCCATTATCATAATAATGCCAACCATCTGCTTCCTGCTTCCACCCCGTCTTTTCAACTTCTAAATCAGCTTCTATCATAATTTCAGCATTTGAAGTGGAATATTCCTCTGCCGATACTACAATGCTTCCGCTTAAAATTCCGATCGCGCCTATCAGCAATACTATCTTTTGATTTCTCTTTTTCATACTTCACATCCCTTTCCCAAACATTTCCTCTCAAAAATGTTCTCATCGTTTCTGGCTTTCGATTCATATATCACATTCTTATTCTATTATACACAAAACTCACCTTTTTTCACAGAACTTTCTAGTCTATTTTATGAAAAATGCCCTCCGCCTTTTGGCAAAGGACATTTCTTCTATAAATATCTTTTTACTGCTACTCGATATGTCGCCCAATCCCACCATTCATAATAATCCACATCATGAATAATTGTTCCATATTTAGGACTTAAAGCATGTATAATCTCGTTATTTCCAAGATAGATTGCCACATGCGATACGATCCCGCCTTCTGAATAACAGATAAGATCGCCCGGAAGCCACTTGCTCTTATCAAATGGATCCACCCAACTTCCTCCTGTTGCCTGTTCATGTGCCAATCTCGGTACTGAAACACCTAAATAATTCAATGCCCACTGAGTAAAACCACTGCAATCCCAACCACTTGGAGTTGCACCTCCCCAACAATATGGTACATATGTATAATTTCTCAACTGCGCAACTTTTTCAAACTTATCTATATATTTTCCGCTGCTGTCAAACTCACACCATTTGCCATCAATCCACAGTTTTTCTCCTGTCACAAGATGTCCGTTTGTATCATAATAGTACAGCGCTCCATCCTTTGTACGCCATTCAGATCTCAGCATTCTGCCGCTGTTATTAAAATAGTACCAGTAACCATCTATTTTTAACCCTTTACTAACAGCTAATATTCCATCATTTTGATAATAATATTTTCCATCGGCTTTTGTTCTCCACCAATTTTTCACCATATTGCCATTACCATCAAAGTAATACCAATACCCTGTTTCCCTATCTTTTACTCCCGCATTAAAGGCCTGCCTTCCCTGTGTATCAAATCCAATAATGCTTCCGTTTTCTTCTTTGATTCCCTGATATGCAGCACCATTATTTTGGAAAATATAACGATATCCGTTAATAATCATATCTCTGTTTTTTACAGCTCTTCCCAACTCATCATGATAGAACCAATCATTACCTATTTGACTCAGCCCATTCTGCTGCATCTTTCCACTGCCGGTAAAATAATACAAGTCTCCTGCTATTTCAATTCCTTTATTTACAGACAACTGACCAATCTCATTATACCAATACTTACCGCCTTCTTTTTCTCTCCAGCCTGTCAGTCTTTCTCCATCTTCCTTAAAATAATACCAATAATCATCTATTTTGATTCCTTGGTTAACTGCACGGTAACCTTTATCTACATAGTAATACTGATTGTTTTCATCCCAACCAAGATACCCTGCTCCTGAAGATTGAAACTTATAGTACTTTCCGCCAATAACCAATTCCGTATCCTTCACCAGACAGCCCTCTTCATCATAATAAAACCATTCACTTCCTTTTTGGCGGAATTCATTTTCCATTCGTCTTCCACTGCCTGTCAGATAGTACCAATAACCATCTATTTTAAGACCTTTATTTGTTACCAAATGCCCCTCTTCATCATAGTAGTACATGTCTCCTTCTTTTTCCCGCCATCCTTTAAGGGTGCTTCCATCATCCTTAAAATAATACCAATAACCATCTATTTTATACCCCTGGCTTACAAGCATTTGATCATTTACATAATAATGCAGCCCATCTATATCTTCTATCCAACCATTTCTTGTATTTCCTATTGTTTCCTTTTCATCTATAATTTGAATTTCCTTTTCTGCACTTCCACCCATTGGAATATCTTTTATACTATTCCCCTTAGATCCTTCTATCGCTTCTTCACACACACTATATGTATCTGCTGCTTCTGCACTTATTGTCGTTGAGGACAATGTTGCCGCCATCACTGTCAAAACAAATAACCTGCTTATATCCTTTGTATTTCTCATTTCCTTTTCATCCCCCTGTTAGGCAAATCTTTTTCTTCTAAGTTTCTCAAAACAAATTTTCTATTCTTTTAAAAGCTTTTCTAAATATTCATTCGTCCTTTGTTTTTCCATTATAATTTTATCATTTACACGATTATAATCAATCGGATGATCAATTACTTCCTCCAAAACACTATCCGAACTTATGATTCTGTCTTGTAACTTAAATTTATTTAACAAATCAGTAATTTTCTGGCTATTTCCATATTTCAATTCTTCCCCATCTCTTACAAAAACCGCAAACTGTTTATTATACTTTATAGAAAACACACTTCCATGAAACGTGTCAGTCACTATATATTCCGCCCCTCTAAAAAGACGAAGCACTTCAAAAGGTGAAGGGAAAACAGAATCATCACAAAACCAAAAACTTCCACTGATCCCTATAAGTCTGCATTTTTTCTTTCTGGCAAACTCTCTTATTTTCTTTCCTTCCTTTTTGTTAATACGCCCGGGATATGCATAAACAACCATATACTTCTCTGCATAGTTATAATCTGTTTTTATACTATCAATCTCTTTAAAATCATATATCAACACCGGATCTAGATGCATATCCGCAATTCTTTCTGTCAATTCTTTCACAATATCTTGAGAGTTTTGATCCCTCACTGAAATAGACTCAAATTTTTTCAACCCCTCTGCTATTTCCTGATCTACACGATATTTCTTCAAGCCTTCCAAAGTAGCATTTCCAAATGAAGCCGCATAACTGATGATCTCTTTCGCATTACAATTTATTCCGAATAATTCTCTTGAGTATCCTACATTTTTATTTGTCTGAAGACAATTAAAAACTTCATCACTTCCGATAATTAAACAATCTACTTCCGGAGATATATTTCGTTTCTCTGTTATACCTAAAATCGGTAAATATTTATTTTCATAATCAGACTCAAATTTTTCAAAAGTCTCCCACTTACGTTTAAAAAAAAGAACTCTCCCGCTTTTTAACACACCTTTGCATAATTCTTTGCATACTTTTTTACTTTTTTTTAAAATATTTGTTGTTTGCTGCGGTTTCTTAACTAAACATGGCTCAATAGTATAATCTACGAACTCTACTTCATGTCCTAATTTTTCAACTGTTTTTTTCAAGCCATACGCTTGAAGAAACGAACCGTAATTTACAATTCGCTGCATCGATAAAATTCCAATTTTCATATCTTATATCCTTATTTCTGCTAATTGCTTTTGCTCCTGCTTGTTTTTTTTATTGATATTTTCTGCCTTATAAAATCAAAATCCAATAAGATTTTGATTAATAAATATACCTTTTTGAACAAATTATTTGTCTGTTTATATTCTTTTTTGTTTTGATCTAATTTCTTATTTTTCAAAACTGCTCTCTCATATTTTTCTGATCGGATATAGTCTTTATACTCTTCCATTTCTACCTCTTTTCCATGACGGAATTTTTGAGACAAAAACTTCGCAATCACTTTTTGCGCATTTATATTTGTGTTTGATATACTCGACATATTACGTCTATATCTCAATAATTTTTCAGGACAATTACCTAACTTAAAACCTGCCAAAACCGCCCTGATCAAAAAATCATAATCTTCACATGCTTTAATATCTCTATAGCCCTCTAATTTTTCATAAATTTCTCTTTTGCAAAACCATGCCGGATGCGGAATCGACGTATAATATCTCAAGGCTTTCTTACATTTCGAATGTTCTTCAGGAAAACAAAATGTTCCTATCGTTCGCTCATCTGTAAAAGTCTCTATTTGTGCTCCTACAAGATCATAACCTTTCTTTTTTATATAACACAACTGCTTTTCCAAACGTGCCGGATTTGAAATATCATCCGCATCCATTCTCACAATATATTCCCCTTTACACAACAAAAGTCCTTTATTTAAACTGGCAACCAATCCTATGTTGCTGTCATTAATATAGATACGAATACGCTCATCTTTCTCTTCACATGTTTTCAAATATTTTATAACTAGCTCATTTTGGGGATCATCGACAATTATGATAAACTCAATATTGGAATAGGACTGATTCAAGATAGACTGCACGGCCTTTTGCACATAGGAAATCGGCTCTTTATAAGTACTCATTAATACACTAATCATCGTTAACTTTCTAAACTCCAACTCATAAATTTATTTATTAGCAAAGTATATTTTACTGATTCTCTTTGAAAGTCCATACATAGAAGGTTTTATCAAATAATATCCTATTTTATCCGAAATAGTCAATTTCTCAAAATAAGATTTCATATTAACATCCTTCACCTTCTGTGTTCGCTCATAAATATCACAATACTCCTCTTTATTTTTACATACAACTATTAATTGCAATAATTGTGAAATAATTCTATGAACATACTTTACTTCTGAAAGTTCATTCAAGAAACTCATATTTAGACTTTTTAACATTTCCCGAGTTCTTTTCTGTATATGAATATAATCAAAAATATAACTTTTTTTAATACTTCTTGACATTCCTGCCTGGTTATAACGGTACAAATACAAGCTTTCATCAATATACACTATTTTCTTTGCGTTTTCAATCAATGGAATTGATTGCAATGCATCTTCCCCCATACTTAATCGACCATATTTACTATAATCAACATTAATATCATAGGTTTCTCTCTTAGCACATTTAGTAACTAGATTATTTAATTCGTATCCTTCTATAAAAGCCTTAACTAATTTATCTTTCGATTCTTTTTCAAAAACATTATTTTCCAAATTATAAACAGAAGGTTTTACAGTTTTAATCAAACTATCATTATCATCCACCAGATCATAATTAAATATGAACATGTCCGCATTATACTGCTGAATATAGTTATACATATGTTCTAACATTATTTTTTTACAGCTGTCATCAGAATCTACATGCACAATGTATTTTCCCTTAGCTGCTTTTAAACCAACACGACGCACTTGCAACAATCCCTTGTTTTCCTGCTCAATAACTCGTATTCTTTCATCTTTCTTCGCATATTCTCTGCAAATCGCCGCGCTATCATCTGTTGATCCATCATTAATCAATATTACTTCATAATCCTCAAAAGTCTGTGACAAAATACTGTCTAAACAATGTCTTAAGTACTTTTCCGTATTATAGACTGGTACAATAATCGTAAAATAACATGTATTTCTTACACTCAACATTTTCATTCTCCACATTCTTCAATACTTTTCAACAAAAGTTTTAGAGATTTTTCTCGAAAATCCCTAATATTTTCATTCACTTTAATATAATCAATTCTATTTTGTATTAAACACTCTGATATCATTTGATCACTTACAGCATTATCTTTAATTCTATCTTCCAACCCCAACCTTTTTAATAAATCATTTGTTTTTATACTTGCAGGAAAACTTATAAATTGCTTTTCATTTAAAATGGAAAAAATAGTCCCATGAAAAGTTGTTGTAATAACATACCTTGCTTTTTCCATAATCTCACAAAATTCTAAAGGTCCACATACAAAATTATAATCTGCCCAGTCATAATAAAAACAAGCAGAAACAATTTTCAATCTATTTTCATTTGCAAACCTTTCAATTTTTAATCTTAATTCTGTGTCAATCTCATATGAATAAATCAGAATATATCCATCTGGCAATCCCACTTTACCTTTCGACAAATTTCTATAGATTGATTTATCAACTAAAAACGTGGGATCGCATACTATTTGAGGGACAAATCCTGTAATAGTCTCTACTATATCTTGTGTTTGTAAATCTCGAACCATCATCTTTGAAACATTTTTAATATTCTTAACAATATTTGGATACTGTAACACCTCTTCTTTTTTTGCCCGCCCCACACTCACTGCATAGGCAATCACATGTTTCAATCCAACACCATAAAAAATATCTCTTTGAAAAACAGGTACTTGTATATTCCAAATTTCATCACTTCCTAGAATCACTACATCCATCTTTTCTAGATCATTTGCATCTATTTCTTTGAATATCTTCTGATCTTCCAAGAAATATTTCCACTTTTCTTTTCCTAGTCTTCGTTCCCGAATCATCTGAAACGGATGTTTTAAAAAACGTTTCTGCGCTATTGGAGGGATAAAAATTGACTTTAAATACACTTTACTTCTTGTTCTTACAAAATATACTTTATGTCCATATTCTTCTAATATCTTTTGTAATGCATACGCCTGTAAAAACGAACCGTAATTATTCGAATCATGTACTGTTACTATTCCGATTTTCATAAACCAATCTATTTCCTTCCTTTTACCGCCGAAACAATCTTATCAATACTCTTTTTTAAATATACAAACTCTTCAGAACGAGAAAAAAACACCAAACACATTCCGTTAAAAACAACTGCATTCAACATGATTTTTACTCCTAATTCTATCAATGTATTCGTATACTCTATCTGATTTCCTATATAATGGCATATCCCACTACATCCAATAATAATTCCTATATATAACGCCATCTTTTTCGCATATAAAAATACTGATTTTCCAAAAACATGTTTATATATTAAATAAGGATCATACCATATCTGTGTCACGATTCTCGAAAAAACCGTTCCAAGCAACACACCGGCTACTCCCATACATTTAACTAATCCTATCGAAACTACAATATTTATCACAGCCATAATTAATGGGCGATACTGCCCCTGAACAAACAAACCGTTAGATGTTCTAAAAGAACTTACCGGACTCATCATACCTGTTAAATAAAAGTCAATAATTAAAATCAGCATGATTCCTTTTGAAAATATATAACCCGCGCCCATCCATACTTCCATAAACAAATTTAATCCTGCATACAATTCCACTGTACAAAATCCAAATAACCAAAATGACATCAATAATGTTGCCTTAAAAACCTGATATTGTTTTTCTTTACTTGAAGTCACAGCCAAATTTCCTATACTTGCGGACATAGACGTAAATATCTGTAAAATCAACGTATAGATATTTTTTACGATCAAATTATAATTTGCCAGTATCCCTACAACCCCAGTTCCTACAAATGTAGAGATAATAATGCTATCTGTGCCCCCCAAAACAACTCCTGATATCTTATACAAAAAAAGAGCTTTTATATCCTTAAATAGACTCTTAACTTCTTTTTTTTCAAGAGGCTCTTTCGGTATTTCTTTCATTTCCGGAAATAACTTCTCTGCTTTTTTCCCAATTAATATATTTTGGACTACAGCCACCCCGATCTCCATAAGCAAATATACAATAAAGTTCTTAAATCCGATCAGCAAAGCACAACCTATTAAGCATCTTATAATAGAAATTTTAATTGTAATTTTAGAAATTTCATAATTTTTCTGACTCGCTGTCAACATTGTTGATTTGTATACTAATAAATAAGACACCGATGTATTCAACAAATATAGTATATAAATCAAAGTAATACTTTCTGTAATGTCTGGCACATCCGTTATAATTAAATGAATAAACGGTACAAATACTAAACCTAATCCCAGCACACTTCCTGCGACAAAGCGATATGCCCATTTATAAAAATGCATTAATTTTTGTATTTTATCTTTATCCTGTTCAGCAATAGGTTTATATAATGCATACGTCATAGCAGTACTAATACCGAGTTCTGCAAATGATAAAACCATTAAAACATCCGTAAATAATCCCGATACTCCCGCATACTCCATTCCCAAAACACGGATAAACACAGTTCTTAATACAAATCCCGATAAAAATGATGCTAACTTTACGCCAAAACTATAAACCATATTTATGGTAGAATTCATCAATCTTGATTTTGGCATACTTCTGCCCTCCTGTATATAAACGTTACCACTTTTTCTTCTTTAAATTATTTATTAATCTGCGCAATGGAAGTGCATAGTGTACAATTCTCGCCATACAAGGAATTTTTATTTGGTTTTTCCTCATATATTCATATAAATCTTTAGCAAAACAGTCTGATTTTAGTTGATCCAATACCCAAATATAATTCTTCCATCCTTTTTTACGAAACTCTGATATATTTATAAAGCTAGATTTAAATATATCCAATTTTCCCAACACATCCAAAATAGTCAATGTCCTTCTGCATTTATCACATTTTCCGCAATTATAAATTTCCTCACAACAAACATGTAAATTTTCTCTTGCAATATCGTAATCTGATATATACTTTATCTTTTCAATACGTGTTTTTAATGGATTGCTCAAATAAAATCGAACTGTATCCGATGAAAATAAATTCACATTATCAGATGCATCTTCATCTAAACCAAAATATGGTTTTCCTATTTCTCCTGCCGACGCATAATAATAATGAGAAAATAATTTCTGCAAAGCCAAAACACATGAACAGTTACGATATGCATGTGATTGAAAAAACGCCCCTTGATATAAATCACTTACATTTGAATTGACCGAAACAAACTCTAGGCCCAGTTGTTCTGCGACCTGTTTTCCCCTTATACATGATTCGTTAAATCCATCAAGTGCGGATGAATGCCATTCTTCTATTGACATTTCATGTCTAATGCATTTTTGCATATCAGGCATTTCATGAAATGCTCCTGCATTAAATACGGAAAGTATTGATAATTTATGCGCTTCATCCATTTCTTTATCTAAATATGTCAAAACTGTATCAAAAGAATCTACTCCACAACTAATTCCCGTCCCATTCTTATTTAAAGTATTTAGGCATTCCGCAGTAGAATCTGCAAATATATGAATTGGACCATATTCGGTTCTTTCATTACAATTCAAGGGGATTAAATACGTATTAACATTATGGAGAAATTCTTCCGACACAACCCCCTCGCATTCGATATCTTCCCCGGTTATCATTGCAAAATACAATATTGCTAATACAAATGCATCACTTCTCTCTAAACACAACTGTTGTTCATATTTAACATCTACTTCATACCATACTTCCTTTTTTCCTGCATGATAGTGGTACATTTCTTCATAGCCTTTATACCTCTTTATACCCTTAATATGATTAACCCATTTTTGATATGCTACATCTGATATGGTTACATATGCGCATAGTCGCACCTTATCTTCTGTTTTTTTTAGTGTGGGAACTCCTATTTTTATCATAACATAACCTCTTTACTCACTTTTATTTCTCAATTTCTTATATAAAGCTGTATTCTTTATTCTATGAATATAAATCTTCTTTATCATTTTAGGTGTTTTCACAGCTTTTACAAAACCTTTATCCTTATATCTTTCTAAGAAATATTTCCTGTCCGGATGACATACGGATGGTTTTTTTAGCTGTGCATTTTTATTAATTGCTTCATCAACAGTGCGCTCTTCCCAATAAAAATGATTTTTATATTTCTCCCAAAATTTTTCCCCTGCTATTGTATTAATCAATACTACAGAAACCTTTCCTTCATATTGCACTTTAAGACTTTTCTTATCTAATCCCCAGAAGTCACCAATCGTAATATCCGAACATCTCTCGGGTCTTGCCCAGTTACAAATATAACAATTATCTCTATGTATTAATCCTTGTAAAAAACCATAGAAATAAAAATCACAGCTACTTTTTTTACAAGAAAAAACTCCTTCTTCATCATATAATGTAAAATAATAATCTTTTTTCCCACGAAATACTATGTTTTTTACTTTATGGTTTCGATCAACTACATCCATATACTCTTTTAAATATTTCATCGGAGGCGTACCATGACAGATAATATCCACTGTCAAGAAATTTTCGTAGTCTTTACCTAAATATGACTTTACTCCTGCCACTTGACACGGAGTTCCAATAAACAATACGCACTTTCCTTCTTCTAATCGCTGTTTAATCTGTCGAAATATCAATCCTATATAACTTTGTACATACTTTGATCCTTTAAATTTTTGCAGCTCTTCTTTCTTTTTTGCTTCCGTATGCACTAATTCTAACTTATCGTTAAACGCTGTTCCATAAACAACACCATTTTCGCTTATGACACAATTTGAAAATACCGTAGCAATCCCACCCGAAGCGCAATCTTCTCTTTCTTCTCTTTCTTTTCCCCATGCCGCATAACACTTTTGAGGATGAGAAAGTTTTACAGGATGATTAATCGGGCACTTTTTTACACACAATCCACATTCAATACATTTTTCTTTATTTATAACAGGTATCGTTTTCCCATATATATCTTCTCCTACTATAATTGCATCTTTAGGACAAATGTTCATACATGTAAAACACCCTGTACACTTTTCTTGTTTACAAATTTCTATCGGCATTCTCTTCTTTTCCTTCCTATCTTTTAATGCTTCCTTGATATAACTGTTCATATAATCCTTTCAGATCACGAGCGTTATCTTCTATATCATATCCCGCCGCTCTCAATTTATCTCTCCAGATCGACAACTTTCTATCCGTCTTTTCTTTTGAAATCTGATCGAGCATTTCTGCCCATTTTTTTGCTCCTGCAGATAAAGGCAAATAATGCACCAATTCTGTCACAGCGCATTCTTTTGTAATATTATCGGATATGATACACGGCAGTCCTGCTGCCTGCCACTCCATCACAACAAGCGGCATTCCTTCATGAAGACTGGGAAGTATCATAACATCCATCGCCGATAGCATATCCGATATATTTCCGACACTTCCCGTAAATATAATTCTGTCATCAAGTCCTTTTCTTGCCGCGCTTTTCCTGACAGATTGAAATAATGCACCATCCCCCATTAAGACCATTTTTACATCTTTTCTGATTTTAACTAATTCTTCAAATATCGCCAAAGCAAACTGCTGATTTTTTTGTTCATTAAATCTACCAACATGTCCGACCACAAAAAAATCTTTCAAATCAAACTGCTCTTGTATTTGTTTTCTAATACTAGAATCATATTTATAATCTTCCAATTTTCTTCCATTTGGTAAAATATAATAATCTCGCTCTTGAAACAACCATTTCCCTGCCATTTTCCCACAAGCCATTCCGTGTGTATATGCTCGGTAAAAAAGTGGTCTTAACATTTTATCTAAACGATCATTCCCACATTTCGTATTATGACTATGTGCAATCCGCACTTTACACCTCCCGAAAAAGGCGCCAAGCATATCAAACGCCAAAGTCGCACTATTTCCATGCGCATGCACGATATCATATTTTTCTTTCTTCACAAAGTTTGCAAGCTTAAATACATACAAGATCGGATTCTTCCTTCTGCATTCCATTCTGTGTATGCGGCACCCTATCTCCAAAAAATTCTTTTCCATTTTGGGATTTACCGACACAGTCGATAAAATATCTATCTGCATATCTGTGCGATCCATTGCCCGCAAATATTGAAGTAAACAATCTGTTACTCCATTATAATCAATAGCCATCGTGTTAATTATCAATATTTTCATCATCTCAATTTACTCTTTAATTTTAAGACCACCTTTTGCGGCAAAAGTGATTTAATCCTTTCTTTCAACTGAAATCCTACTTTAATTTGTTTCACAAACTGAGAAGAATCTATGTTTTTATAAAAATCATTTCTCTGTTCCGGTCTTTTCGTTGGTCTGACAAGATTTCCCTGATAAGGCAAAATTTCGCTGACTGATACTTTAATTATATCTGCAGAAGATTCTATATTTTTCAACAAATATTCTCCTCGCGGTGTATTTACTAATACAACTGAAACCCCCTTAGAATCTGCAAATTCAGGATGATATTTTTCCACACCCCAGAAATCCCCACATGTAATATCTCCTACACGTTCTATACAAGAATACTTGCATTTGTAACAGCACTCCCGATAACAATCCCCTTCCATAAAATGTTTTCCATATTTATCAAGACTTAATTTTTTCTGTTTTCTTCTATTTGGGGTCTTTATCTCATATTGTGTTCCCCACCCCCGTTTTTCTTTAGACCGGAAATTATAGCTTTCTATCTTTTCTCCTAATTTTTCTTCCTGATATTTTAAATACTTCTCAAAAAATAAAGGCGACGGAACTCCATGACAGATTAAATCCAATGTATATAAATTAGTTCGATCACAATTACCGAGAAAAGCATATAATCCTGCAATCTGACACGGCGTTCCGGTAAATAAAACAGTTCTGCCTTCATGCAATCTCTTTTTTATAGTAAAATAACAGTCTCTCAAATCTGACTGTACATATTTTGAAGACTGGATCTGCCATAAGTTTTTCGCATCTGTTATCTCAACATGCTGCACTTTCAATGTTTCATCATAAGCACATCCAAAAACACTTCCGTTTTTTTCTATAACATATTGAGCGGCAAGGTCAGACACACCTCCTGATGCCGAATGTAACAACCGCTCTTTCTTTTTACTTTTCACACCGTAAATTGATAAAGGTTTTCCCTTTTTTAATTCTGCTGCAGCCGGACAATGTGAAAGACACATTCCGCATTGAATACACTTCTGCTCATCTATAATGGGATATAAAAACCCTTCTTTGTCACGCTCTAATCGAATACACTTTACAGGACAAATTTGCTCACAGCTCCTGCATCCTACACAATCATTGCCGATTTGATCAATATTTTTACTCATCAGTAATCTATTTTCCTTTTTCCAACATGTTATTCAAATACTGGTATGCTCTTTTTCTCTCATTTTCAATTATATAATTTACAGAAAGATAATCTATTTTCTTTTCAACTATCTTACCTAATTCTTCTACATTAAAAACAATCTGCTCTTCCAAATTCAATCTGTTTAATAAATCTGATACCTTTTCTGCATTTCCATATCCACTGCTTCTTACAAATGTTGCGAATCTTTGCTGTGTAATGATTGAAATAATTGTACCGTGAAAAGTATCGGTTATCACTGCATATGCATTTTTAAAATAAGAAAATACTTCAAAAGGAGAACAATCTACAAATTTATCACAGCAATGCTGAATACCTCCTATACATAATATTTTCAATTTCTTTTCTATTGCATATTCACGAATTTTCCTGCACTCTTCTTTACTGAATCTTCCGGTATATCCATATAAAACCAAATAATCTGAATCGTCTGCTTGTTTGGACACTGCCGGACACTTTTTCATATAATCATACATCAAAACAGGATCTAAATGTAATTCTGGGGCTTTCCCTGTTAATTCTTTTACAATCTCATAAGAATTATTATCTCTGACAGATATTGTATTAAAAGAATTCAGCCATCCTGCTACTTCTTTTTCTGCTCCATACAGCTTCAATCGTTCCATTGTCGTATTTCCAAAAGAAGCCGCATAACTGATTACTGTCTCCGCCTGACTTCCCACACCAAACAATTCCGCGGTATATCCGACATTCGGATTATCTTGAACACAATTAAAAACTTCATCGCTTCCTATAACAAGAATATCTAATTCAGGATTGTAATTATACTGGCTGTCAATTCCTAAATAGCTATGATATTTTACTCCAAAATTTTTCTTATATTTTATAAAATTTAATTTTGCTTTTAAAGGAGCCTGTATCATCAAAACTTCCATACTTTTAGATAATTTACGCAGTAATCCGTTTTTTTGTTTCAAATCAACAAGGCACTTTCCCGGATGATAATCTACAAATTCTACAGCACATCCTAATTCCTCTAACATTTTCTTCAGTCCATATGCTTGCAAAAACGAACCATAATTATAGATCCTTTGCATTGACAATATCCCTGCTTTTTTCATCCTCTTTTTCCTCGCTGTGAAAACAGTTTCGTTACAATCTCTTCTAATTTTTGATTAAACACTTCATTATTACTGTTAAGTCCCGCCGGTAAATCTTGAACGATACGATCATACTGTTCAATTTTTTCTTTCAATTCCTCAATTTCTTCAACGACAATAATATTCCCTTGCCGTTCCTTGATGAAACGGGCAAATTCAACTTGATGATCATTTACATGCTCATCATATTTTTTCTGTCTCGGTACTACAATCGGTATTTTAGATTCTTGTAATGCAGGCATAATACTGCTCGGTCCGCCATGCGTAATAACAATCCTTGCCGTTTTTACTAAATCCATCATTTCTCGATATGGAAACATTTTTTCCCAACGACAATTTTTCGGTTCATATGTAGAAAAACCTGTTTGGATCACAACTTCTTCCTCGATCACACACTCTTTTTTCCACCTGTCTACATATTGAACTAACCTGTTAAACTGCTGCTCATGCGTTCCTACTGTAACAAATATCATAATCTTCTACTCCGTTATTTTACACTTCTTATCAAAAAATACTTCCTAAATTTACAGCTTTTTTATATACTTCCTTTTGCTCTTCCCACTGCACAATAAAACAATCTACAATCGGATAAACAAGTTTTCCCGTCATTGTAGGTTTATCAATCCTATCATATACTTCAATATAAACTAATTTTTTACCCATTAATTTCGCAATGTAAAAAAATGGAACTGCCACCGCGGCTCCCGAAGAAATCAGTAAATCCGGTTTTTCTTTTATAAGAACTTTTATTGCAACAACTGTATTTCTCAATAAATTTTTTATATTTCTATTGGTAGGATAATAACATGGATAAACTTTCTCGCCTTTTAATATGCTTCTTGCATCCTCTTTATCAAATGTTACCCAAAAACGGTCTTTTCCCTGCCAAAAAGGTTTTAACATATATAAATGCGTTAAGTGACCTCCGCTTGAACCGACTAATCCGACTTTCATATAATTTTAACTTGCTCCTTTTCCTTTTAAAACGACTCCTATCGTCTTAAACAAAATTTTAATATCCTCTTTCAATGACCAGTTATCAATATATTCTACATCCATTGCAACAATCTCTTCAAAGTTCTTCGTATCACTTCTTCCGCTAACCTGCCACAATCCCGTAAGTCCCGGAGTCATACTCAATCTTCTTCTGTGATAGCCTTCATATTGGAGAAATTCTTCCTCTGTAGGAGGTCTTGTTCCAACAAGGCTCATCTCTCCTTTTAAAATATTCCAAAACTGCGGTAACTCATCAATGCTTGTCTTACGGATAAACTTTCCTACTTTTGTCACTCGCGGATCATTTTCCATCTTAAACATCAGACCATCCATCTCATTCTGTGCCATCAATTCTTTTTTTCGCTCTTCCGCGTCCATATACATAGAGCGAAATTTATAAATTCGGAAACGTCTTCCGTTCTTTCCTACTCGCACTTGTGAAAAAAACAACGGTCCCGGAGATTCGATCAGAAGCGGAGGCGCCACAAAAACTGTCACAACTGCGGTAATTATTAACCCTACGATCGCACCTATAACATCCATGACTCTCTTAAAAAACACTTGTTTAAAAGAGTGAATTTTAGGACTGAAAGACACAGTATAATAATCTCCGATACGCTCAATCTCTCTCTGTACGGGAATTTTCATCTCAAACAGATTAATATTCAGATCCACCGTAATTCCCATAATCTCCAATTCACTTATAATTTCTTTGATCGGAAGGTCTATCTGTGAAGGCAGATGAATAAACACCTCATCTACAACATTTTTCTTCACATATTCCATCATATCTTTGTATTTACTTACAACAGGAATCCCTTCGATCTCAACTGCATTTTCTTCATCTGCTAATATGATCCCCTGTATCTGCATATTCCAAGAATTATTTTCACGGACATTCTTACAAATATTTGTTGCCCTGTCTTTTGTCGTCAACACAAGTATATTCCTTGTGCTGATCCCTTTACTATAGATATCATTCATAAATTTTTTATACAACAAATGACTGCTGTACATGATAATAAAATCTATACAACAAAAATATCCATATACAAGTCGTGAATAATATTCCGCATCCTGCATAATAAAAGCCGCCATTGCTCCGATTGATCCTATAATCACTACATTTTGCAAAACGGCTCTTAATTCTTGTCTTTTATTTCGATTAAAAAAGTGACGATTGGGGTTAAACACAAAATAAACAAATGTAATGGCAATTATAAATATTGCCACTCGAATTAAAACAATACTCTTTTCATATCCCCCCCACATATTGCCAAATCTTAAATAACTTGCCAGAACATAACTAATTACAATTCCTATGCAGTCTATAATAAATATGAAAAAATTCTGTAACTGCATCTGCTTTTCCTGCATTATAATACCTGCCTTTTCATCGCTAAATTCATCTATATTCTATATATTTTACAATACATATACAGTAATTTCAATAGTTCCGTAAACTTAGACTCTGCAATCTCTGTAAAAGACTACCGCATACGATTTTCTCCACACATTAAAAAGAACAACTAAATATTTTTCAAACACTTAGCTGTTCTTTATCATTTTCTCTATTTCATATTCTTCGCCACTTCGTACTATTTTACTTCGTGTGAAGCACCAGACTTATCAAAAGAATATTTTTTACCATCAATTATCATTACTGTATTAACAACCAAGCGCCCCTTAGTATCATAATAGTATTTCTTTCCCTCTTTATCTCTCCATTCCTCACAAAGCATTGCTCCGCTTGCATTAAAATAATACCAGTACCCTTCTATTTTCAAACCGATATTTGATACTAAATGACCTGCCTCATCATAATAATATCTCTTCCCTCCCTTATCTCTCCATTCCTCACAAAGCATTGCTCCGCTTGCATTAAAATAATACCAATAACCATCTATTTTCATTCCTTTATTGGATACCAAACGTCCGTTTTCATCGTAATAATATTTCCGGCCTTCTTTATCTCTCCACATATTTTTATACATAATACCTGTATTAAGATCAAAATAATACCAGACATCGCCTATTTTTTTTCCACCTTTTACCGGTTTTCCGTTCATATAGTAATACTTATTCCCGTAGCTGTCACTCTCCCAGTGTCCTTCTTCAAAGAGAAAATTCAAGTCCACATTTCCGTAAATTCCCGACACTTTTCCTGAAGATGTACACTGCCACATGATATAATCTCCAGTGTAATCACACACAGAATTATACTGTGCGACCCATTTTTCCCAATTAGAAAAACGAGAATCCGTAAGTTTTCTCGTAAACCAATTTAAATTTGCATAAATTCCGACTTCATATCCTGCCGCTGAAATAGTATTGCAAAATGTTTCTGCAATATCACCTAATGTCTTTGCTGGCAATCCGCCTTGATTATAACTCCCACCTTCATTTTCCATATCTAAAAACACAGGGTAAGATAAATTATATCCACTGATCAAACGAAGTACATGTTCCGCTTCACTTCTGGCATCAGCAACTGACATTGCATAAGAATATATGTAAACACCAAAGGGAATGTTTAATCTAACACATTCACTTACATTATATTTCCATCTCTTATCATCTTGAGAAGAATAATTATCCCCGTAACCACACCGTATAATTGCATAATCGATTCCCGATGCCTTTACTTGATTCCAATCAATAACACCGTTATGCTCGCTAACATCAATCCCTTTCGCAACTGCGCCTTCAATCTTTTCTCCTTTGTCATTTACAAAGTAACCATCCACTTTACCCCATGCATTTGGATATGCCGAATAATAGCTTCTTGAATCATCTGATTTTCCTCCAGTCCATACACCGTTCGTATATCTCCAGCTGTTCTCTGTCAGTGACTCTGTTTCCTGTTCTACTGCCTGTTCATTTACCATTTCATTTGGCATCTCTATAGTTACTTTTTGTGCCCCTTCTTCATCCGACGTCTCAGTCTCTTCTATGTTAAATGTTTCCGATGCCATCATATTCGGCACTTCCGTTACTCCTATATCTGCTGTTTCTTCTGTTTTTTCCTCTGATAATGCTATTTCTGACATTTCTGTTTTTGCTGCACCTAATACTGCATCATTAATCTGTTCTTGCGCCGCAACTTTATCAGGCAAAAAACCAATAAAACCACTAAATATCATACACACAGATAACATACCTGCAATAAATCGTTTTTTCATATGCTCCTCCTATTATAATAACAATTACATATTTACTAATTTACTATATCAACATGACACTTAATTGACAATAACAAAATTTTCCTAAATACATTTTTTACTGTACATCCCCTCAGTAAAATATATAATCCCCCTATCATACTACATTATAAAAAGAAGACTGCTTGCCATAGTTTATTCAACCATCTACAAACAGTCTATTCATCCTATCACACTATTTTCAGTTTCTCATTGCACATGAGGAACAATAGTTCCATATCTCGCACATAATTTTATTAATTCAACGCCTCTCCGCTTTCAAGACTTCCGCCTTCTTCCACTACGTTCGCCAATTCAACAATACTGCTCACAACCGCCTCATCCGGATAAAGCACATATAAAGGCATGTCCGGCACGGAATAACAATAATCTTCCCCATCTGTTCCGCTTGCCGCCACAGACTGAATCGTCCATTTTGCCCCGGACTTAAGTTGACTTTTCACAAGAGAATTCAACTGGCCCTGAGAAATATTCGTCTCAACATCCTGACTCACTTGATTAATGATCGAATTCGCTTTCAAAAGCATTGTCGGTGAAAGTACTTTTTTAAGCATAGCTGTTATAACAGCCTGCTGATTCTTGCCTCTTTGATTGTCTCCGCCTTCTAAAGCATGTCGCTCCCGGCTGAAAGCAAGCGCTTGTTTTCCGTCAAAATGATTTATTCCTTGCTGTACTTCCATCTCATAACCGGATTCCCATCCTGTCGTAAATGCATATTCCGAGTAAACATCTACTCCTCCTAAGATATCTACAATCTCAATAAGGGAACTGAAGTTTAATCTTACATAATAGTTAATATCCGTTTCATACAACGCACCGAGCGTTTCCATGGACACATCTATTCCGTATGTTCCGGCATGTGTCAGCTTATCGTTCATTCCATCGGATATTCCGGGTATCGGAATATAATAATCTCGCGGTGTCGTAATCAGCAAGATCTGATGCGTCGTCGGATTTACGACTGCAATGATATTCACATCACTTCGTATGGAATCACGGTCATCGTCCGCATCTTCTCCGTATGTATCAATTCCGCTAATATACACAGTAAACGGCTTTTTAGTCAAGCTGTCGTCTTTTGCCGAACCTCCGAAATCAAACTTCGTTTCAATCTCGTGCTTATAAATGATCCGAATCTGATCGCTGTAGCCTTCAACAGCATTTTCCATCAATTCTGTATAAGACTGATTGTATATAATTGCGTCCACTTCTCCCGAAATAAGCGCCTCTGCCTGTTCCTGAACAGACTTGTATTCTGTTGTGGATATATCTCCGATCTGATCCTGAATATCCATAACAGCAACTTTCATGTTCTCAGCTCCGGTATTAAATTGAACTCCAAACTCGTAATCGGATGCATCCTCCAATGTTTCTGCCGGATCATCTTTTAAAACAGCCACTACCATCTTATCAACTTTTGAACCGCCGCTTGTAATTGCCGCGATCATATCATTTGTCTTTGCAATGTAATATGTGCCCACAGCTAAAACAGCAATCAGAAGAATACTGTATACTTTTCCCGTCACTCCTTTTTTCTTTCTAACTGCCTGTGTCGTAAATGTAATGCACCATAAAAAGAAAAGGATCAGCGCGGCAAGCGCCAAATATTTCAAAGGAAGCATATCAAGCAGTACGAGTACTCCCATAAATGCCGCACTCATAATAGCCTGCAAAATCAGACAGAATTTTCCGAAACCATTTTTTCTGGATCTCTCCGCATATTTCCCCTTAATTTGATTTTTTCGTCCGGTATTTCCGGTCGGTTTTTGTTTCTTTGACATTTCAGCAATTCCTTTTTCCGTTTTTTTAATGTACGGTTTTTGTGTGCCTCCGGCTCAGCCTTACAGCTTGTCCGGATAAACGCCTTTGTCTACAAGGCTTTTCACGGCTTCCACAACTGTCTCACGGTCTTCTTTGTATGTCACTCCAAACCACTGATCTTCTGATTTTAATACTTTTACGTTCACCGCTTCTTTTTTCAACAGCTCGCCTATAATCGTCGGAAGCAAATATTCAGCTTTTAGATCTTCCGAATCGGTTTCATTTAAAAACTGTTCAAATCCGGTCTTTAATATTGCAAAAAATTCCGTTGTCAGTCCCCACATATTCATAGATACCGGAGAATTTACATCATACTCTGTTTCAACATCTCCTTCACGAACGACTGCTCTGTTTCCGTCTTTTTCTATATTATGTGTTTCGATAATTTCCTGAAGCATCCCATTTTCGTCAACGCGACAAATTCCTCTTGTCACACCGCCGTTTTCACTTAAGGTATTTTTCAATACAAATCCAACCATACAAACCTGTATTTTATCAGCAGCGGGAATACTTGTCAAATAAGAGTACGCTTCTTTAAAAGCGCTCTTGCCGTAATAATCATCCGCATTAATTACAAGAAACGGTTCAGAAACAACATCTTTACAACACAAAATTGCCTGACCTGTTCCCCACGGTTTTGTTCTTCCCGCAAATTTTTCAGTATATTGCGCAGGAATATCCGAAACTTCCTGATAGGCATACGCAACTTCAACCTTCTGTGCGATCCGATTTCCGATTACTTCTTTAAAATCTTTCTCCAGATCTTTCCTTATAACAAACACAACTTTATCAAATCCGGCCTCTATCGCGTCATAAACGGAGTAATCCATTATGATCTCTCCGTTCGGTCCTATAGGGGCAAGCTGTTTGATTCCCCCTCCGAATCTGCTCCCTATTCCTGCCGCCATTATAACCAATGTCGCTCTGCTCATCTTTTTCTCCTCTTTCTTCAATCACACCAACCTATAAATTTCAGTCATATATTCAGATAAGTTCATTTTCCACAACTCGGATCATCTCCTGTAAAGCTTCTTCTTCATCTTTACCTTCACAGATGATTTCTATTTCATCCCTATCCTTAATACATGCCCCAAGTACGCTGAGTACACTCTTGGCATTTGCAGTTACATTTTCATTTTTTGTAATTTTCTGAACTGTGATTTTGCTCTCGAACTGAATCGCAGCTTTACAGAATGTTCCTGCAGGTCTCAAATGCAGTCCTGTAGGATTATCGATCACTATTTTTTTTCTTACCATTATTCCGTCTCCCTTTATGCTGCTGCTTTTTCTCTGTTTTCGCCTACTTTCCATTCATAACAGCCATCTTCCGTTCCAAAAGCAGCTTACTGTCCTTTTTGTTCTGTATTCGTATCGCTTTCGTTGCCGCCTTCCTGCTCTTTCTCCGCAACAGTAAGCTGAACTGTCACTTTCTTCATCAATGTGATTCCTTCCGGAATATCCACATCTACATGCACATCATATACTCCCGGCACTACATATGCAGACATATCCACAGAAACCGCATTGCTGATATCCAGCATTTCCAATGCTTTCTGATCACCGCTAAAACGAAGCGCTATCTCCGCATCCGGCTCATAAGATACTTGCAGACCCTCTGCCAGATTATTGATCTGGATCGAACTTACCATAAAATTGATCGTTCGCGTTCCTTCTTCTTCCACCATTGCAGTAACTGTTATATTGGCAGTTTTCTCATCTACCAGCTGAACTCCTTCCGGCAGATATTCTGAGATATTGACAGATTTCTGAATCGGTTGTGAAGCTCCGCTGACATCAATAACAGGAACATCTATTTCCTCAATTTTATCGACCACATCTTTTTCCCCGTAAATCTGAACAGTTTCCGGTTCGCTGCTGTACCCTGTATACTTATAGCCTTCTGCCGGAGTTCCCGAAACACTGAGCGAAATCGGAACGCTCTTGATCTTTAACACTTCAACAGACACAGTAATGCCGCCCTCGCCAAGATTATTTCCCAGCCGTGTCTGACTGATCGGGTTGCCGCTGATATCATACAACCCGAGTTTTGCTGTCTCCTCGCTGTCCTTTGCCAATCCCTCTACATCAATAAGAGCAACCGCCCGATCAATCTGGTCAAGGATCGACTCCGGTCCTGTGATCGTCACTTTATCCGGATTAACCGTCATATCACCTAAAATATACCCATCTCTTACTTTGGAATCCCCTGTGCTTACCGTAAGGGAAAGGACTTTCTTTCCCGATTTTTCTCTCTGTATCTGAAGATTTCTCGGCGCCGCCTCCGCAGATTCATATTTTCCGGCATAATTCGGTATGGAAATCTTAATCGGAACAAGTCCTGTACTTGTATCCATCTCCTTTATATCCGCTGTCGCGACAATATCTTCTTTTGTCAGTTTCTGCCGCACTTGTCTTGTCGCTGATACAACAACACTTACTTTTTCTTCCCCAAGCACCTGATAGGTATCGCCTGCCGATAAAATAATATCTTCATTTATAATCGTTACCGGAATCTCGCTGAAAGTCTGTGTACTTACGGGATTATCAAGATTCACAACAATAAGCCATAAGAACGCCGCAAAAATAACCGCTATGATCTTTAATCCCAAATTATCCGTAAACTTATATTTTTTCATTTTCTGCGCCATCCTTTCCGCAAGAAAAACCGCTTTGACTCGGCATTTCTATACTGAATCTGACTAAGACGCTTTCTCAATTCTTCCTTTGTAATCCCTCTGTCAAGCTGACCGCCCATAGCTACGGAAACAAGACCTGTTTCCTCCGACACCGCGATTACAAGAGCATCACATACCTCACTCATCCCCAAAGCCGCCCTGTGCCTCGTTCCGAGATCTTTGCTGATGCGCATATTATCAGAAAGAGGAAGGTAGCATGTAGCCGAAGTAATCCGGTCTCCTCGTATAATAATCGCTCCGTCATGAAGCGGCGTATTATGTTCAAATATATTGATCAAAACCTGAGGTGACACCTTACAGTCCAATTCAATTCCGGTCATTTCATATTCTGTAAGCTGAATCGCCTGCTCTACTACGATCAAGGCTCCTGTACATACTTTTCCCATTTCAAAACATGCCGTCACTATACCTTCTGCTGTCTGATCAGAAAAACGTTCATTCTCTCTGTTTTTATCAAACGGATTAATATTGCTAAGCAGGTTTTTCTCTCCGAGTTTTTCAAGCGCACGACGCAGTTCCGGCTGAAACACCACTACAGCCGCAATAGCCAGTACGTTGATCGACTGCGCCGCCAAATACAAAATCGTATGCATCTGAAAGATCCATGCCAAAAGAATAAATACCCCCAGCATAATAATTCCTCTAAGAAGCATCCATGCTTTTGTATTCTTGATCCAAAGCATGATCTCATACACGATTACGGCAACGATCAATATCTCGATCACATCTTTAATATGGATGTTAGGAAAATACATTCCATTTGTATAATTGTCTAAAATACTTTTTATCCAATCTAACATACCGTAATCACCACCTTACCGTTTACTTCGATTTACTTTACTCCGGTCTTTGTTTTTCCAAACCGAGTTCTTTACTCAAACTTCTTGTCAAAAGAATATCATCCGCATCATTCTCTGTATTTATATTGTTCAAATCCGCATCTTCTCTGATCACCGTCGTTTCCTGAGGCTGGTTTTCAGTAATCCGTTTTACCTTCTTTTCCGGAACGGCTACTCCAACTTTAGGAACGGCTTTTACATAATAATAGTATTCATCATCCTCAAACTGGATATTCTCCGTACGAGAATAATCCACGGAAAAGAAAAGAAGTTCCAGCACAAGTCCTGTCACCGCGCCAAAAACCGCGCTCAATATAATTTCTATATAAGATATATTTGTACTTAATACGATATTACCTGCCGCTGAAACAACAACCGTTACTGCCGCTCCCGCTGCCGACGCAATTTTCCAAGAATGATCCACACCTCTTGTACGGACAAAATTCACAACCAGAATTCCTATCGTCACTGCCATGACCATAAGCCACATTTCTTTACTTGCAAGCACTTGCTTTGTAAAACTCATCAAATTAGCCGCTATACCGGATGCATCTGCCTCCTTTAGCGCTGCCGCGGATACTTTCACATAATCTGTCATATAATAGGTGATAATTCCGCATGATGCAGGAACAATCCACACCGGCGATCCAAGCAGACCGAATGCAATCGGGATTACAAACGGGATTTTCAAACTAAACGCAAGTCCCGAAATCAACACAAGCCATGCTTTTTTCGGGGTAAAACGAAAATAGAAAATATACATTAAAATAAAAATGACGAGCGCCACAAGCGCAATCGGAAGCGACAACGCATAAAAATGTGCGAGTATCAATGCTGTCGCCGCTAAAACGGTAATTGTCATCGGGAGAAATGTACAGATCACTGCCAATCCCAATGTGCAAAAAACTGAAGATGCCGGCTTCATAAAACCTATGTTAGAGTTGATAATCCAAAACAAAACCAGCCCTGTCACAAACTGCAGCCCTTTTTGAATATAAATTGAATATAACGCATATATTCTCTGCAGCTTTTCTCTCCAAACAAGCAATGTACTCATGATTAATTTATCTCCTTCTTATTGTTGATCTTCTCGATTCTGGAAAGGTCTCTCAAATACTTTTTCACTCTCTGTTTTGCCTTGATATGCTTATTTTTATAAAAGCTTCCCGCACCGATTCCATATGCTATCAGCAGCGACACATAAGCGCCTACCGCCACCGCGGCAAAAACAAATAACTTTGCAAGCGTGATGCCTTCCATCGCAGCCTCTCCCCAACCGAGAAACAGCACTGCAGCCGCCAATCCATAACCGACTGTGATCCAAATAAGCGTGACCCATGTATTTAAACTCGAATAATCTTTCTTATAATAACTGCTGATCTTAAAATCTTCTTCTCCATAGTTTTTTTCATAAATAGCAGCCCGAGTCATCAAACGTATTTTCCTCTTATCTAACATGACGTCTTCCCGTCCTCCTATGTATTTTCCGAAATCCATATACTATATTCCAAATACGGTAAATAATTACATATGTATGATTATTATATCATATATTTAAATACCTTGTCCAATGCTTATAGTCAAAAAGTACACATTTTGCGCCCCTGCCTTTTTTAATATTTTTGCCGCCTGCTCTACTGTCGCTCCCGTTGTATAAATATCGTCGATCAGAAGCACATTCGCCGCAGGTTTCCACCTTTCTGACAAAGCAAATGCATCCCTTAGATTTCCCATTCGTTCCTGCCTGTCCAACTTTTTCTGCGCCGTCGTTTTTTTCACCCGAAACAAAGCATCCGACACTAGAGGCACTCCTGTCTTTTCCGACAAACATTTTGCTATAATCTCCGCCTGATTATACCCTCTTTTTCTCTTTCGAGATTTGTGCAGAGGAATGGGGATAATTTCCTCAATTCCCCATTTTACAACTTGATCTTTATAAGCTTGTGCCATTTCTGCCGCAAACAATTCTCCCCAACTGCGCTTATTATTATATTTGAATTTATATATCGCCGTTGATACCGGTTCTTTATGAAGCCACAAACTTCGCCCCTGAGTAATATACGATGTTCTTTTTGCACAATCCGAACAATATTCTTTATATTCATCTTTTATCGGCTTCCCACATCTCATACATCTTGGCTGTCTGACATATATAATCTTCTTTTTACACTCCGCGCAAATCCCTTCCGGCGAAATTTCTCCGCAGAAAGGACATACTTTCGGATATAGCAGATTTAAAATTCTTGTATACGCTCCGCCAAACTTGTATATCGCGCCTGCTCGTTTTTGTTTTGTATCATTTCCTGAAATACTGCCTCACTCCCTACAATCGTCAAACATTTTTTTGCCCTTGTCACCGCAGTATACAACAGATTCCGGTTATAAAGAAGCTTCGGTCCCGGCAAAAGCGGAATGATAACTGCCGGATATTCGCTCCCCTGTGACTTATGTACGGTAATTGCATATGCCAGTTCCAGTTCTTCTGTCATATCAAACCCATATTTTACTTTTCGAGATTCGTCAAATTCTACTTCTATCGTTTCCGTATACTCGTTGATTTCTGTAATCACTCCCATATCTCCGTTAAACACACCGGTTCCTTTGTCTACCGTCAGACCGAATTTTGTAGATACTTCCCACTCGATTTGATAATTATTTTTAATCTGCATTACTTTATCGCCTTCTCTGAACAGCCTGCCGTTAATCTCACGCTGCGCCTTTTTCGGTTCTTCCGGATTCAAGTATTTCTGAAGGATTTCATTTAAACGTTCTACCCCGAGAAGTCCTTTTCTCGTCGGCGTCATAACTTGGATCTCGTTTTGATCTGCCCCTACATACTTCGGAAGCTTTTTCTGGATAAGCATGATCACAATACCTATAATCGTATCTGCATCCTGTCTTCGTAAGAAGAAAAAATCTCTGCTCTTATTATCGGGAATAACCGGCTCTCCTGCATTGATTTTATGTGCATTTACTATAATATCACTTTCTCCTGCCTGACGAAAAATACGAGTCAGTGTCACAACAGGAAACCGATGCGATGCAATGATATCTTTCAATACGCTTCCCGGTCCCACAGACGGAAGCTGGTCTACGTCTCCTACAAGTATCAGTCTTGTCCCCGGTATAACTGCAGACAAAAGCGCATGCATCAATGTCAGATCAACCATAGACATTTCATCAATAATAATCACATCCGCTTCAAGGGGATTCTGCCGATTTCTTAAAAATCCTCCCGAATTTTCCGCTTCTTCGGGATTTACATTCACTTCCAAAAGACGATGGATCGTCTGCGCCTCATATCCGGTAGCTTCTGTCATTCTCTTTGCCGCCCTTCCGGTTGGCGCCGCTAAAAGAATGCTCATCCCTTCGCTCTCAAAAAAACGGATCATTGTATTAATTGTCGTTGTTTTTCCCGTTCCCGGTCCTCCGGTCAACACAAGCAAACCGTGTTTGATCGACTCAATCACCGCTGTATGCTGCTTAGAATCCAATTTGATCTCTTCTGCCTGCTCCACTTTACAGAGCCGTCTTTCCATCATTTCCTCCGGCATATCACAATTTATATTCAAATCATGAAGCATTTTCGCCGTATTCAATTCCATATAATAATAATGTGCCGGGTAAATCCTGATTTCATTTTCATTTTTGTTTTCATTGACACATTCTTTCATAACCACTTTTTTCTCAATGCACAGATCCATCACATGCTTTTCTATATCGTCAATCTCCACTTCCAAAAGCGTTCTTGCACGACGTAAAAGTTCCTCCTGAGGAAGATAGATATGCCCTTCTCCTACTGCCTGCTGCAATGTATAAAACAGTCCGCTTTTAATCCGGTAATCTGAATCTGTATGGATTCCGATGCGTGCCGCAATCTCATCTGCGGTACGAAATCCGATCCCCTCAATATTATCCGCAAGTTCATACGGATTTTCTTCCATCACTTTGTATACACGCATACCGTAATGATTATATATCTTTGCTGCCAATTTCGCAGAAATTCCATACTTTTGAAGATAAATCATTGCCTTTCGCAAATCCTTTTTATCTTCTAACTGTGATGAAATCTCTCTCGCTTTACGCTCGCTGATTCCTTTGATTTCGGCAAGACGCTCCGGTTCTTCTTCTATGATACGAAAAGTATCTTCTTTAAACTTCCTGACAATACGTCCCGCCAGAGCCGCCCCGATTCCTTTAACGGCTCCCGATCCAAGATACCGTTCTATGGATACGAGATCTTCCGGTTCTTTCACAACGTGAGACATTACCTTCAACTGATTTCCATACACACTATGAGTCACATACTCCCCCGTTATTTCCAACAGTTCCCCTTCTGTAATGTAATTAAAATTCCCCACACAGGTCACTTCTCCGTCATCATTTTCCAAATGAAACACTGTATATCCGTTTTCTGCATTCCGAAACACAATGTGACCTACATATCCCGTAACTTTTTCCACAGATCTTTCCTCTTTCCGTTATTGTTTTCCACAATATTTCGCTTTATATCCACATTATAACAGGGATGTGCCGTATTGCTCACATCCCTGCTCCTTCTCTCTCTTTGCCAAATCAGATCTTCACGTCAGACTTCGCCCCGTCCGCTCATGAATTCAACAAATTGTCCTGTTCCGATCGCAACAACTTTCATCGGATCTTCCGCTGTCATCGTGTTAATGCCTGTCCTCTCCTCGATCAATTCCTCTAATCCGCGAAGCATAGAACCTCCGCCTGTCAAAACGATTCCACGGTCAAGTATATCTGCCGACAACTCCGGCGGAGTCTGCTCCAATACCGCTATCACAGCTTCAACAATCTGCCCGGTGGCTTCCCTCAAAGCCTCCTCTGTCTCCGAAGAAGTTACCGTAACAGTTTTCGGTAATCCTGTTACAAGGTTTCTTCCCTTAACCTCCATAGTCTCCTCCTCTACAAGAGGATATGTTGTTCCTATCTTTATCTTTATATCTTCCGCCGTTCTTTCACCGATCAGAAGATTATGTTTTTTACGCATATAACGGACGATTGCCTCATCAAAATCATCTCCCGCTACCTTAATCGATGTATTCACAACAGTGCCGCCCAGTGAGATTACCGCAATATCCGCAGTACCTCCGCCGATATCTACAATCATATTCCCACATGGCTTTGCAATATCAATTCCCGCGCCAATCGCGGCCGCTACAGGCTCTTCAATCAAGTGCACTTCCCGCGCACCTGCCGCATAAGTAGCCTCTTCTACCGCTTTCTTTTCCACTTCTGTGACACCACTGGGCACACAGATGCTAATACGCGGTTTTTTGAATGTTCTCTTACCAAGCGACTTTCGGACAAAATATTTGATCATCTTTTCTGTCACTGTATAATCCGAAATCACGCCCTGCCTGAGAGGACGAACCGCGACGATATTCCCAGGCGTCCTTCCGAGCATCAGTCTCGCTTCTTCCCCGATCGCTTTGATTACATTCGTATCTCTGTCAAACGCGACAACTGATGGTTCTTTCAAAACGACTCCTTTGCCGCGGACATAGACAAGCACACTGGCTGTTCCCAGATCTATTCCGATATCTACCGACATATTCCATTCTCCCTTCTAAATCTTTATACTCTTTTCCCGCTGACATCTCCTCAAAAACGAAAATGTCTGTATCTCTCCCCAAACAGGTCTTATCATTCACATATTTCCAGACCGGATGATACCCCTGCATCCAATCTGCATTCTTTAGTATAATCGACTCAACAAAAAATGAAAACCCTTTTTTTTAATTACATGATACTTTTTACAACTTTTTTATAATTTTTATCGTAACAGTTCAGCCCTACAGTGTACGGAAAGCGCAAAACATGCTCGCATGTTTTCGCTAACTGACATCTGTATGCGACAAGCGCCCATTTATGAGCAAAACAGTGGCGCCGGTCACAATAAGCACACAGAGCGGTTTTACGAATGGCGCAGACTGAACTGTTACTTTTTATAACTACAGTGTTTTCTACAGCATCTTCTTTATATACTTCCCTGTATAGGAATTTTCATTCTCTGCCACATCTTCCGGTGTTCCGTGTGCAACGACCGTACCACCGCGTTCTCCGCCTTCCGGACCGATATCAATAATGTAATCTGCTGTTTTTATAACATCCAGATTGTGTTCGATTACAATAACCGTATTCCCGTCATCTGTCAGACGCCGCAAGATCTCCGTCAATTTATGCACGTCCGCAAAATGAAGTCCTGTCGTCGGCTCATCCAAAATATACACGGTTTTTCCTGTGCTCCGTTTACTAAGTTCCGTTGCCAGCTTAATGCGCTGTGCTTCACCTCCGGACAATTCTGTAGAAGGCTGTCCGAGACGGATATAAGAAAGACCTACATCGTTCAATGTCTCTATCTTCCGCCTGATACTCGGAACATGAGCAAAAAATTCCAACGCCTCTTCCACTGTCATGTTGAGAATATCATAAATCGTTTTCCCTTTATATTTTACTTCCAAAGTCTCTCGATTATATCGCTTTCCCCCGCAAACTTCACACGGAACATATACATCAGGCAAAAAATGCATTTCGATTTTAAGAATACCGTCTCCCGAGCACGCCTCGCAGCGTCCGCCTTTCACATTAAAACTAAACCGCCCTTTCTTATATCCGCGCGCTTTTGCATCCGGAGTTGCCGCAAACAAATCTCTTATCAGATCAAACACACCTGTATAGGTTGCCGGATTTGACCTTGGTGTTCGCCCGATCGGCGACTGATCGATATCAATCACCTTATCTACCTGATCTAACCCTTCTATTTTTTTATGTTTTCCCGGAATTGTCCTCGCGCGATTCAAATCACGTGCAAGCCTTTTATACAAAATTTCATTTACAAGAGAGCTTTTTCCCGAGCCTGAAACTCCGGTAACACAAGTCATAACTCCAAGAGGAAATGACACATCGATATTTTTCAAGTTATTTTCCCGGGCGCCGACCACCTTCAACCATCCCTTAGGCTGTCTGCGCTCTTGCGGAACCGGAATTTTGATCCTTCCTGATAAGTATGCGCCTGTGATCGAATTTTTATTTTTCATGATCTCTTTCGCATTTCCGACGGCAACAACCTCGCCTCCGTGTTCTCCCGCTCCCGGTCCGATATCTACAATATAATCTGCCTCCATCATTGTATCTTCGTCATGCTCTACGACTATCAGCGTATTTCCCAGATCACGAAGATGCTTTAATGTTGCAAGAAGCTTGTCATTATCCCGCTGATGAAGTCCTATACTTGGCTCATCCAAAATATATGCTACTCCCACAAGACCCGATCCGATCTGCGTTGCCAGACGTATTCTCTGCGCCTCACCTCCTGAAAGTGTTCCGGTAGCGCGGGCCAGCGTCAAGTAATCAAGTCCCACATCCATAAGGAACTTGATCCGAGCTCTGATTTCTTTCAAAATCTGCCCTCCGATGAGCATCTGTGTTTCTCCTAATACAAGCTCTTCAAGAAAATTTTGCAATTTCCCGATAGACATCGACGTTACTTCTGCAATATTTTTTTCTCCGACGGTTACCGCCAAAGCTCCCGGTTTCAGACGTTGCCCGTGGCATGCCGAACACGGAGTTATGTTCATAAATGTCTCATATTCAGCTTTCATCGTCTCCGAACCGGTTTCTTTATATCTGCGCTCTACGTTTTTGATCAACCCTTCAAACGCAACATCATAAACGCCTTCGCCTCTCTGACCTTTATAAAATACTTTCACCTCTTTCCCGTTTGTGCCATGAAGAATAATATCATGAATCTTCTTCGGATATTTTTCAAACGGTGTGTCCAGATCAAATTGATACTCTCTGCACAGTGCCTGAAGTATCGCATGAGTAAAACTTGATTTGTCTGTACAAGACTGCCACCCTAATACCGCTATTGCACCTTCATTAATCGACAATGACGGATCCGGAATCATCAAATCCTCTGAAAACTCCATCTTATATCCTAATCCATAACATGTCGGACATGCCCCAAAGGGATTATTAAATGAAAAACTTCTTGGTTCGATCTCTTCGATACTGATCCCACAATCCGGACAGGAAAAGCTCTGACTGAAATTCAACATCTCCCCGCCGATCACATCTACACTGAGCAAACCTTCCGATAAATGCAGAACACTTTCCACAGAATCTGTTAACCTCTTCTCAATCCCCTGTTTTACGATCAATCGGTCAACAATAATCTCAATATTATGTTTCAAGTTCTTGTCAAGAATAATCTCTTCCGTCAATTCGTACATATTTCCGTCTACACGTACACGCACATATCCGCTTTTCTTTGCTTTTTCCAATAATTTTGCATGTGTTCCTTTCCGGCCTCTTACGACCGGAGCAAGAAGCTGGATTTTCGTTCCTTCCGGCATTGACATAATTCGATCAACCATCTGATCGACTGTTTGCTTTGAAATTGCTTTTCCACATTTAGGACAATGAGGAATTCCAACTCTTGCATATAAAAGTCTGAAATAATCATAAATTTCAGTCACTGTTCCGACCGTAGATCTCGGATTGTGATTTGTCGACTTTTGATCAATGGAAATTGCAGGCGACAGTCCCTCTATGCTTTCCACATCCGGTTTCTCCATTTGCCCCAAAAACTGTCTTGCATAGGAAGATAATGATTCCATATATCTTCTCTGCCCTTCTGCATAAATCGTATCAAACGCGAGGGAAGATTTGCCCGAACCGCTCAAGCCTGTAAGTACAACAAGTTCGTTCCGGGGAATGTCCACATCTATATTTTTAAGATTATTCTCATTCGCTCCCCTTATTTTGATATATTTCCGAACATCCATTTTCGTACTCATAATCCGTCTTTTTCCTCCCTGTAGTCATATTTTATTTTGTATTTTATCCTTCTATTTCATTCAACATTTTTTTCAATTCTGTCAACTTATCCCGCAATTCTGCCGCGCTTTCAAAATTCAGTTCTGCCGCCGCTTTCTTCATCTGTTTTGTAAGATCGGCAATCAGCTTTTTAAGTTCTTTTACGCTCATAGATTCCGGATCTTTTTCCAGTTTCAGCTCCTCTGCCGCAACTTTTTTAGAAATACTGATCAGATCGCGTACTGATTTTTGAATCGTCTTTGGTGTGATACCATGCTCTTCATTATATTTCATCTGAATCTCACGACGCCGTTTTGTTTCATCGATCGCCAACTGCATAGATTCCGTTATCTTATCCGCATACATAATAACATGCCCTTGTGCATTACGCGCCGCACGTCCTATTGTCTGTATCAATGACGTTTCCGAACGCAAAAATCCTTCCTTATCCGCATCCAATATCGCTACAAGCGTAATTTCCGGAATATCCAGACCTTCTCGCAAAAGATTGATTCCCACAAGCACATCAAATACATCTAAACGCATATCACGAATAATCTCTGTACGTTCCAGTGTATCCACATCCGAATGCAAATATTTCACACGAATTCCCACCTCACGCATATAATCCGTCAAATCTTCTGCCATCCGCTTTGTCAGAGTTGTTACGAGAACTTTATTCTTTTGGGAAATTTCTTTGTTTATTTCCCCGATCAGATCGTCGATCTGACCTTCTACAGGACGCACGACAACTTCCGGATCGAGCAGTCCGGTCGGACGAATCACCTGTTCCACACGGAGAAGCTCATGTTCTTCTTCATATACTCCCGGTGTTGCAGATACAAATAACGCCTGGTTGATCTTGCTCTCAAATTCTTCAAAGTTCAGCGGACGGTTATCCTTCGCAGACGGAAGACGAAATCCATAATCTACCAAGGTAGATTTCCTTGATTGATCTCCGTGATACATACCTCCGATCTGAGGAATGGTTTTATGCGATTCATCAATCATAATAATAAAATCATCCGGGAAATAATCTATCAATGTATATGGCGCCTGCCCGGGACTAAGTCCTGCCAAGTGCCGCGAATAGTTTTCGATTCCGGAACAAAATCCGGTTTCTTTCAACATTTCAATATCAAAATTTGTTCTCTCTGCAATTCTCTGCGCTTCCAAAAGTTTATCTGCATGTTTAAACTCCTTCACACGCTCATCCAGTTCTTTTTCTATATCATTTACAGCACGCTTTATGTTTTCTTTATCCACCACATAATGTGACGCCGGGAAAATCGCCACATGTGATAATTCGTCTTTGACCTCTCCTGTCAAAATATCAATTTCCGTAATCCGCTCAACTTCATCTCCGAAAAATTCGATACGAATCGCCACATCGCTCTCATACGCCGGTATGATCTCCACCACATCGCCGCGAACACGGAAAGTTCCGCGGTGAAAATCCATGTCATTACGGTCATACTGGATTTCTATCAATTTTGCCATAACCTCGTCTCTGTCTTTTGTCATGCCCGGGCGTAAAGAAATCACCATATTCTGATAATCTACAGGACTTCCCAAACCATAAATACACGATACACTGGCAACTATGATCACGTCTCTTCGCTCCGTCAATGCCATCGTTGCAGACAGGCGAAGCTTGTCAATTTCATCATTTATAGAAGAATCTTTAGCAATGTAAGTATCCGAGGACGGAACGTAAGCCTCCGGCTGATAGTAATCATAATAAGATACAAAGTATTCCACCGCGTTATTCGGGAAGAATTCTTTGAATTCCCCATATAACTGAGCAGCCAGAGTTTTATTGTGTGCGATGATAAGTGTCGGTTTATTCAATTCTTTGATAACATTGGCCATGGTAAAAGTCTTACCAGAGCCTGTAACCCCTAGTAAAGTCTGGCATTGGTTTCCTTCTTGAAAGCCTTTTACAAGCTGCTCGATGGCTTGGGGCTGGTCGCCGGTTGGGGCGTATTCTGATACTAATTCAAAATGATCCATGAAATTCTCCTATACAATTTAAATTAGGGAAATACCATTTCTCTAATTTAAATTTATATTTTGATAACAACTCTATATTATCTTTATTCTTTTTCTATTATAGCAAACTATAAAATAAAAGTATAGAACAAAATCGAATGTTTGTTCTTTTTTTATCTATTATAATGCTTGCTCAAATAATTTTTCAATGCTATCCATTACCATTTCCCAACTGATATCTTCCGCATAGCTGAATTTCTTTTGGTAACTTTTCCATAGTCCCTGCATAACTTCACTATCTGCTATTTCTTTTAAAATCCTATCCCCCTCGGCTATCAATTGTATAGAATTACGTTTTTTACTTGTTGCTAAAAACGCCTCCTTAAATTGTTCCATGTTAATCACATGGGTATATTCGTTCTGTAAAATATACAGATCATAGTAATCCCTCAATCTTGTATTTGCTACACCTCTTGCTATTACTGTTTCCATTTTCTCTGCAAGCACAGTTTCCAAATTATAAGCTAAAATAGATATAGTACGTTCTTCAAACATCAATTTAAAAGTATAAGATACTTCTCTCGGTGTAATAATGTCTCCAGTAGAAATATCTACTTTTAATGGTGTCCGCATTGTTTCCAATGTAGCCTCCAGATTTGCTCGTACTCCGCTATATTCCGCCTCATCCATAATTTCACCAACACTTTTTATAGAAAATGTCATACCGTCATCAATGGAAATTGCAATAATTTCTTCTATCATTTCCTTTACATTTGCTACAGATAGCGGCATATTTTTTAAGGTTGTGTCAATATCCATTGTAGAACGAGTATCCAATCCTACCATAGCAGATACTAACATTCCGCCTTTCAAAATAAAATTGTTTCTATATTTTGAAAGGGAAATACGTTCTAAGAAACGCTCCATCACATAGTTACGCATAATCATCTGTGCCTGTAAGCTATCTCCCTTTGTTAGATTTCTTACTAATGCTTTCAACTGCCTTGAAGTTTTAATCATTATAACAACACCTCCAAATATGGTCTTAAAATTTTTTCCACACGAAACTCTTTTGCATATCGCATAAGTTGTGGCAGATTTTTTTCTTTACTTCGCAGGTATTCTCTTATTGCTGTTTGTAACTCCTGAATCTCTACATTACTGCGGCTTCGTAATAAATCACACACGGTACGTTCCGCATTGTATGCTTTCACAAGATTCCCCTCTGGTGATTCTAAATTTACTACCCCCAGCTCTAAAAGTTCTTTTTTTACACGATATACTTTTACCTTCTGCTCTTTCATACTTTTTGCATGGTATCCTGCTTTTGCAGTAACCGTAAACTGTAAAGGCTCTCGTTCTGCCATTCCTAACAAATAAAGCGAAGTTTCATGAGAAAAAATAATCTGTGGATATCTCGTTTGCAATAAATAAAAAGGATCTTCCCATGCATCCGGCGACAAGTAAATTCCTTTTGCCACACGTTCTAATTTCTTTTTCTTTGCATATTCCATAAAATAAGTTTTTGAAATTCCTGCTTCAATCACATCAGCAGTTTGAAGAACTCCATTCTTTTCAAATAACATATTGTCTAACTTTTCTTTTTTATTCATTTTCATCACCTTACTTTCACACACTGATTATAATTTATTATTGTGCAAAAGTAAACTCCTTTTATTTAGAAGTAAACCATCCAATCTGCTTCAGAAACCGAAAAATGTGAATAGCCACACTCTCCTTATTCTTTTTTCGGCTGGTAAACTGCTGGTAATCTTGAGGGGGGGAGGGTGTGGGAAGGGGGAACAAAAGAAAAAGGCTGTCCAAATGTGGGAACCTGTTTCCCCAAATGGCAAGCCTTATCGTTCTAAACTGCGTTCCCGTTTTCGGTACAACTCCAACGCTTTCACAATCGTATCTTCAATCTGCTGTTCCGTTGCCTTCAGCGGAAAATATTTCTGTATCCGCTCTCTTGGCATCCGAAACTGCTCCTTTTGATTTCCCTTTTCCTCTGTCAAGATTGAAAAAATTACATTTTCATCCAACCGTCCTTCTTCCGATAACTTCCGCAGTTTAATTGCCTGCGCATGACTCGGCGTACAATCTTCCGATTCTATCGTTTCATATAAATCTGCCTGCTCCCATTCTGACAGATACGATAACTCCACCGCCGGACGCAAAGCAATCTGTAACTTATCTTTTTCCTTTAATACAGAATTATCTACTAACTCCAACAACTCTGGGATAAGATTTGTCAAACGGATAAAACGACGGATTTGGTCTTGACTTTCTCCGACCTGCTCTCCTAAAATCTGTCTTGAAGTCTTCCCTTGTAACTTCTGTGCCAATGGCACAGAAGTTAAATCTGTACGCTGTCCCTGTTTATTCATGGCATCCAATTTCATTTTATAAGCAAACGCTTTCTCTGATGGCAATATCTTCTCTCGCTGTAAGTTAGAGTCAACCATAAGAATTGTCGCTTCTTCATCAGAAAGATTTCTTACAATACATGGAATTTCTGTTTTCTCTGCCAGTTCACTTGCATATCTTCTCCGGTGTCTGGCAATCATTTCATAGCTTCTATCTTCCGTTGGTCTGACGATCACTGGCGAAAGAACACCATACTGTTTTACACTTTCCACCAAATTCGCCATTTCCTCATCCATTCGGATTTTAAAGGGATGATTCGGGAAATCACAGATTTCGTCGATTGAAATTTCCATAATTATTTCTCGCTTGGCTTCATCCCGCTCCGCCTGCGTACTGAATAAATCATCGGCTGAGGGAAGATTGAAGTTGATTTCTCTGCCTTTCGCCATCCCGAACCACCTCCTTTGCAAAGGCTTGATACGCTTTCGCTACTGTGCTGTCCTTGTAATAACTGTAAATACTCTTTCCTGCGGCACTTGTCTCCGCTGCCTTTACTGCAACCGGAATCACTGTCTGATACATTTTGATAAACTTTCCATAGTTCTCTTTCAGACTGGTCTCTGTAGCACGGGCAAGATTTGTCCGCATATCTGCAAGCGTAAGCAGAACTCCATCCACTTTCAAAGACGGATTGATTTGACGTTGTACTTTTTTAATCGTCTGCATTAACTGTGTCATTCCCTTTAAAGGTAGATAATGCGCTTGAACTGGCACAATCACACTGTCTGCCGACGCTAATGCGTTAATCGTCAGCATTCCCAAACTCGGCATACAATCAATCAGAACATAGTCATAAGATTTCTTTAACGTTCCAGATACGTTTTCAATGTTGTTTCCCTGCTCATTGCATTTACAAGCAACATTTCCATTCCTGACAATTCAATGTTTGCCGGAATTAAATCAACGCCTTCCGCATGGTGCAGCATTCCTTCATCCAACTTTATACTCTTGTCACGAATAATCCCCTCCATATGTGTCGCAAGCGTTACCGAAAGATTATCCTGATCTGCCCAACCTAAAGATGTGGTCAAATCTCCCTGTGGATCAGCGTCGATTAGAAGTACCTTTTTCCCTTCATTTGCCAACCCCACTCCAAGATTCACCGTTGTCGTTGTTTTCCCTGTGCCTCCTTTCTGATTCGCAATCGCAATTACTTTACACCTTGATGTCATCTTCTGACTTCCTCCTTTCTTCTCAAATTTAATAGCCACTCCTTTGTGGGGTCAGATCAGAATGGCTATGTACGGAAATTTAGGCATAAAAAAACCGATTGATTCTCGTATTGAAAACCAATCGGAGATGTATAATATTTTTATCAATATATCTTTTGTAAAACTAACTTAACTATTTTCTTGTAATAAATACTTATCTCCATCAAGAGTATAAAATATAAGATGTTTCAATTCTTCAGGATATGTATTTATTCCTGTTGTCAATATAATTTGATATGGGACACCCCCTTCTTTAGTATATAAATTAGCTTCTTGTAATAAAGAAATATTTTTAATTAAATTCTCTCTATCAATTCCTTCCTTGTTAGGCGTATCAATCAATAAAAGTCGTGGAAAATTAACTTCATTTTTCAAGCTTTCAATCATTAAGGTTAAAAAATACATTAGTCGTTTTGGTACTGCTGCGCTCCTTTCTCTATATGAACCACTATTTATATGAGGCATATAGTCATCCCCTAAATATGCTGAAAAACAATGTTCATCTGCCTTTTTCATCAAGTCAAGATATATTTTGTCGAAATCCTTCTTTTTATTCAACATATCTTCTCTTGCTGCATTTAGATAGGTATCTACTTTTATTTTCAAACCTTCGACTTTATTGCGCAATCGTGTAACTTTGGAAACAAGTTTCTCTCTTTTTTCTGCCAACTCTTCCGCCTGTTGTAATTCAACTATTTTTGCATTAAGCTCTCTTTCACGTTCATCTAATTGCCTCACATATGCAGAATTATAACTTGAAGTAATATCTTTTGTTAATTCTCCAATATAATTCTTCGTTTTTTCAATCTCCTTCCTGCTCCTTTCTATATGCGTAATTATTACTTCCATTCGTTCATTTTTCCTATCCAGTAAAGAGTTTAAGGATAAAATAGCTTTCTTCTTCACTTTCAATATGTCTAAATATTCTTCATCAGTATAGAAAAATTTTTCATATTGCGCTTCTTCAATAGCATTCCCACAAATACATTTTCCTTTCTCACGTTCTACTTCTCTTAAACAATATGGGCACGTGTTTGGAGTAAATAATTTCAATTTTTTATTGACCAAACGGATCTTCTCTATTTCTTTCAATTCTTTCTCCGCTTCGTCAATCAAGTAAAGAATTTTATCAATAGACTGCAACGTTAATTGTTTTGATTCCATCCACATTTCTTCACTATTCTGCTGGTCAAGTAAAAGTGCTTTTTGCTGATTGATAATCCTCCATACTTCATTTACATTACTCTTCTGCTCAATTGCAATTTCTCTTTCATATCGAACTTTTTCAATCATCTCCTGATTTTCTGTTATCATAGATTTAATATGAATAACGTTTGCCAAATCATAATCTAATACTTCACCTAAAAACTCATCATAGCTATCCATGATTGCCTGTGATTTTTCAAGTTCTTTTAGTTTAAGCTTATATTGTCCCACTGTATAATAGTAATCATTGTAGGTTTCTCCAAGTAAAACTTCAAAAATAGCCTTTCTTATTTCTAATGAATCCGTCAAAAAATTAGAATTGTCTGCCTCTTTATAAACTCTATCAACTTCTGTAGACTGATCATGATATATGAGACGCATCAAATCAGTAAAATTTAACTTAAAGTTTTTAGTCCCTTGTACAAGATCAAACACTTCAACTTTTAACTTTTCTAATAACCAATCAGAAAACACAATAGTATTATCATCACTTTGCTTTCTGGAAACACATGTTTCAATCACTTTTTCATCTTTTCCAACTACAAATATAAGAGACTCTCCTATATATCGTGTCAACTCATACTCTTCATTATTAATCTCAATTAGTAGCTCAATATAGTTATTTTTATCTTCACAAATTTCCTTGTGCTTTTTCCCCGACTCGTTATCCTTTTTGTTAAACGCTTGTACACGTCCTCCCAAAGCATAATAAATCAAATTCATAAAAGTACTCTTCCCATGACCATTTATACCTTCCATTATAATCAAACCGTCATTTAAATAGGGAGATTCAAAACTATACTTCTCGCCATTATAAATTACTCTTCTAATCGCTAATCTTCCCATTTCGATACCTCATCATACCCGAATATTTTTTTCTGAAGTGTTTCTAATTTTAAACTTCTAACTCTAGGAAAAAGACTTTTAACTCTTTTACATCTTTGCATATCTTCTGATAAAATTCCCATTTCAATTAACTCATTAAATTCTGCTTTATCTTTTAATAGCACATCAATATTATTATTCTTTTTATTTCTAGACAATTCAACAATATCCTGCTTTTCTAAAAAGAACAAAACTCTCTTTATCACAGTTACATCCAATCTAGAATCACAAAAAATCTTTATTGCTCTTTCATTATCAATAAGATTATCCGTTTTTTTATTAAATAGCTTTTCTAGAAAAATCATGTTCTCTTCGCTTTTTATAAATTCAAATATTATTCCCAATTTTCTATAATCTTCAAATGGCTTTTTTTCACAGTCTAGTGCCTGTAAGATAGAAAGAATTTTTACTGTAATGAAATAGTAATCTTCTTCTAAAATAAACATCATTCGCTTTTTACTATCCATCGTTAATTACCTCCCATCCAACGCCAAATAACAATCTTGAAATAAAATAACGATAGTTTTTCTAATCATATCTCTATCTTCAAATGCAACATCATATGTTTTCGCTTTATCTTGCATAAGAGTATAGGCACTCTGTGTTAAGTCATCAATCAATATTTCTATTTCATTTTGCAACAAAATTTCCGAATGTTCTTTCAAAAATTTCCTTATTGCTTTATTACACACTTTATAAACTCTATAATTATATGCTTTTACCTGTCGCAAATTTTGATGTTGACTTTGTTCATAAGCACCGTCTATATATTCTTCTTCCAAATCCTCTAGGTCATCCATATCATATCCAGAACATACACATGTAAATTTTTCTCTAAGACTTCTTACATCATCACAATGAATGCTATCCCATTTTACGTGCATTGGATCTAACTTTTCGCGTACTTTCGCCTCTTGGGCAAGTTCTAAAAAAATTGCTTTAATTTCACCAACATGAACAATTTTACGTAAATAGTCATCCTCAAATTTTCTAGATTCAACCATATCTAAAACACGAGCAATTATCGTATCTGCATATTTTTCATTAACATCATACCTAACAGAAAGTTCTCGTACCAATACACCTATCTTTTTTCTTACCTGCTGTTCATCTGGTTGTCCAAAATTCCATTCTATTAAATCAAAAAACTTTTCCCATTTTTCATCACTCATAGAATCTAATATTTTCTCATATGGTTCTATTGTTTCTGCATGTTTCTGATGTTGCTTAATATAATAATCTTTTAATACTGGTAATACAAATGGAAAGGCTTCTTTATATCTTTTTTCTATTAACAATTTTAAAAGTGGCTCTTCAGGCAATTCCGCCTCTATCTCCTTTAACACGCCTACTTTTTTCTCTTTTTTAATATTTACATTAGTATAAAAAACAAATTTAATACATTCTGAGCTTTCCACCGTGTGAAACCAATTATCAAAAAAAATTCTTAACGAATTTTTTATCTCATGATCATTAATCGAAAAATTAGTAGAATATGATTTATCTTGTTCGGTAACATAATCTGTTAAGTCCTCATCTAAATTGACTTCCAAAACATCATCAACGTGCTCGATAGTACAAAAAACAGCCCTTTTTTCTTCCAATAAGGCTGTCATCAATCGTTCTACTGCACGCATTTTTTGTAATCCAATTCCTTTGATACTAGCAGCAGCATCCGTATTTATTTGGTCTATTTGCAATGTTTCTTTAATCATGTTTTCTCCCATATATTTATCATTTGTTAATCAAATAATATCACATATTTTTAACCAAAAGAAGCTACTCCTTTATTTTTTCTTCTTTCATTACGAATTTCTGCCACAAAAAGTCACAAATTCCATCCATTCGGCTCGTATCATCCAATCCGTTTAGTATCGTTCTGTCTACAAAATCTGGACTGAACAGCACGAAAAAGCACTAAATATACCTCATTTTCCGGCCCCGGCACACTAGGATACAAAGTATTCTACCGCGTTATTCGGGAAGAATTCTTTGAATTCCCCATATAACTGAGCAGCCAGCGTTTTGTTGTGTGCGATGATAAGTGTCGGTTTATTTAATTGTTGTATGACGTTTGCCATTGTGAACGTCTTGCCAGAGCCTGTAACTCCCAGTAAAGTCTGGCATTGGTTTCCTTCTTGAAAGCCTTTTACAAGCTGCTCGATGGCTGGTGGCTGGTCTCCGGTAGGGACATATTCTGATACTAATTCAAACTTTCTTCGCTCATATCTGATTCTCCTATATTATTCGTGTAATACCATTATTGTACGCCTCTCATATGCGTTTACACGAATTCCGCCCAAATATTCTAACAGCATAAATATTCTGATATTATGCATAGTCAATAATTTCTTCCCCAAACAAATGTTCTTTTTTATTCTATCCTATCTTGTCATATGCGTCAATCCTATTAGAAAATTTTATTAAAATTCTCTGCTAATAAGAATAATCTGACCATTCAGACTTTTAATCAGGTTTGGCGCTTCGTCACTGCGCGTTTTCCATATCATGTCCCCAAGCACATAAACCAAATCCCCTTTTCCTACTTTTGCATTCCATTTGAGAATCATTTCCGTATCCATTTCTTCTACGGAAGAAAATGAACGTCCATCAAATTGAATTACCCTTTCATGTCCAAAATGATTATCACTTGTAAAAAAGAGCTTTCCCACTTCTATCTCCTTCTTCTTTCCTCATCGTCTCAGTTCTCTCGTTGCCGGAAGCGATACTTTCCTTTTCCACGCCCAGCCACAGTCTCTATGATTCCATGTACTGCCTTTCATGCAAAAGTTCTGAGCTTCTTGTCGGCTTATTCAGCTCTTGAATAAGCAAGCATTGTCATCAATACCAAAAAGGGGACTATCTATTTCCCGACAGTCCCTTTTAATTATAAAATTATAACTTCCTGTATAACCGGTAACTCACGATCTCCTGCTCCAGCTTTACCTTATGGCGCAGCATATATTCTACAGTCTCTCTGTAGACATCCTTTTGCAACAGGTTTTTCAGTTTCTTTTTATCTGTATCCGTAAGCTGCCGGAGACACTCCTGGTATTCCGGGTCTGAGAGTTCTTCGATTGACATATGGTACATATCGAACGCAACGGAAACGGATTCTTACCGCTCTCTACCGCATGATAAAATTTACGGATAAAGTCCTCATTTGCTTTACATACAGACTTCTTTATGTTGTTAATCATATTCCTTAACATAGTTCCTCCCCTTCCACAAACACCATTTTTTTCAACAATCCTGCCGCAGTTTTTTCCCCTCCTGCAAGGCACTCTTTATCCCCAAAAACCAAAAACGAATCTTTTGCCCGAGACACCGCAACATTCATAAGATTCGGTGCTCTGTTAATAAAATAACACCCATCTTCACTTCCATACACACTGGAAAACAAAATGACTTTTCGCTCCGCCCCTTGAAACGTATGTACAGTTCCAACATCAATAAACTTTGAATACTCCGGAAATCTACGTTTTATAAGATTCTTTATCAAAAAACTTTGGCTCTTAAAAGGCGTGATAATCCCCAATACTCCTCTCTCATCAATGCCATCTTTGTCGCTGTAGCATAATAAAATTTTTTCATATTTTTTCTGCAGCCACATTATAATAGCCTCAGCTTCTTCTCTGTTTCGTCTGCTTCCTCCGTATTTCTCTGATTTTGCGGTGGTAACCTGTCTGAAGCCCATTACCGGAAGAAGCCCTCTTAATTCATTGTACTCAGCTGCATAAAAGGAACCCCTCTTAGGTTCCAATTTCCCCTCATATACCAGTTTGTTACAATATGTAATTATTTCATTATAACACCGGCGATGTTCGCTTAAAAATAGCCCTCTTTTATATTTATTAAATTCACAGGATAGTGCAGCCAATTTCATAATACTGGATTGAGAACAATTTAAACCATTTTCTTCAAGCATACCGTATTCACCTTTATTTGCAATTACACCATTACTGATTGCCATTGCAATATCAAGAGCTCTTGCAGTTCCCCATACGGGCGGTATTTGTTCTTCATCCCCTACAATAACTGCTTTTTTAGCTAAGGAAAACGATGCGGCAGCAATCTCCGGAGATGTCTGTCCCGCTTCATCTACGACTAATAAATCTATATAATTACACATAAAATAGTTCTTTTTATCATTTCCGTCATATGCCCAAAACTGTTTTGGAAGCATAAAAAATGTCATAACCATACACGGTGATATCATAGCAATCCGATGATACATATCATCCAGTATATTTTTAAATGTTTTTCCTTTTTGCTTCTCACTGACCGGATTATCTTCCTTCAACCAACGGCTTTCATAATAATGTACTGCCAACCAAAATTCTGCATATCTTACCCGATCCAATACATCGTTCAATTTACACAAGTCAAATTCATTTAACACACTGTCTTTTGGAACTGCAACATTATATTTTTCAAAGTTTTGATATCCTTCTTTTAAATGTTCCATCTTTATATCTATTTCTTTTTTTTGACTTTTTAATTTTTCTATTTTATCGTCTATACAAAGTTTCTGTTCCTGCAACTGACTTTTTTGCAAATCATTATCACATATTTTCTGCATATAAACTTTTTCTATCTCATCTATTGACATATCACGTCTTAAAAAGGATAATTCCGCTTGATTTACAAAGGAAAATGACCATCTTTGTATCTTGCTTTTAAAGCAGAAAAACTTTTTTAATAATCGTACATACCACGGAAATTGCTGATAAGCTTTTCGCCATTCCTGCATCCTATTTAAAAACCATTGTGTAGTTTCCTGAATCTTTTCTATTTGATTTTGCAAATCATTTCTAATCGCTTCTTCTTTCCGTATGTTCTGCATTATCCTTTCTACATATGCCCCATACGATTCCCTTCCGAGAACGCTTTTTATATTATCCAACATAGAGATACAATTTATTCTGTCTTTATTTACTTTCTCCAATTCCTTCCACAATATTTCTTCACATAACGCAAAATCAATACTTGCTGTCTCTCTTCGAAAATATTGATGAAATTCTTGTTTAAATAACCTTCCTGAGGAACGCCTATTTTCTTTTGACTCAAGTTCATCTACAAATCCACCCCCGCGTACCGTCGTATACTGATACCGTTTTTGGGCAGCTTCCTTTACTTTCCCATTGGAGGGAAAATAAACTGCAAAGCTATCTGTTCCAGTAATTCACTTATGTTCTAAATTAGAAATCCCAATCTCTGAAATTTGTCCAAAAGAATCAATAATATTTGTAACCGCCTGATTATTAGTGGATGCTGCAACAATAATCGGTGCCCTTTCCCTCTTCAATGCAGCTTTTACATACATGTCTGCCACTACAGACTGCAAAAAAGTAGTCTTTCCCGTTCCCGGAGGTCCACTGACTGCCAACAGATTTCCTTCTTTTATTTCTCCAAAATGGTTCATTGCCTCACGCTGAGATGGTGACAATGGATATGCCCCTCCCATTTGTCCGACATGAGCTTTCATTTTACTTATATCAGTATTTTTTATCAGCGGTTTTGAGGGCTCTATCTTTCCATTCGTTATTTTATCATACAAGGAATTAACAGTTCCCTTTATCAACGCATTATACAACTGCAAAATATAAAAAGAAGCATTAACTGTCGAATCCTCAAACAAATAATATCTGCCATCTGCTTTAAACAGTTCATTTCCATTTCTAATGTAGTTACTTTTAAATGGTATCTCTGTAACAAATTCATAGAGTTTGATCGCATATGCTAAATAATCCTGCCACGAATCCAACTGATATCTTTCGTTCGTAGTATACTCCAAAAATTCATCATATTTCTCAACATCCCCTACAGCAAGCAAAGGATCCTCCATAGGTCTTAAATACTCCCGCGGTATCCAAGGTATTTTCCCTTCGACCGGCATACATAACTCTCCGGTACGGGTTACGCATAACGGCAAAAAGAAAAATGAAGTCATCTCTTCTATATTGTCTTCTATCTTTCCGCCATCCCGGAATTCCGTTGCTAATGTCTTTAATGCAATAATTACATTTTTTATCTTTAATTTTTCTTCATCATTATCGCTCTCTGCATCATACTCCATCTTCCATATATTAAAATTATTCTCTTCACTTAACTTTCCAGATAATAATTCCTCTTCTGTAACTACAAAAAAACGCTCTTTTTTATAGTTTACGGTTCCTTGCATACTTGCTGCCACAGCATTTCTGAAATATCGTGTAACACTTTTCATTTTGAATCTTCTCCTATTATAATTAATCCCTATTGGAGGGTTATCATCTTCCGTGTTTTCTTCAGTTGCAAAATACCCCAAATCTTATCTCTTCGTTCTACTTATCTTTCCTAATCTTTTGCCTATTATATCACTTTTTCCATGCTTACATAACTGTCATTGTAAAATGCGTATCATCTTTTTGCAGCTCCTGTTATATTTGTTCAGATGTTTTAAGTCATTTTTCTCCGTCATTTCATAATGTTTTCTCATTTTATCCAATAAATTACGTTTTGCCATGAACTACACATACGGGGCTAGATTACTGCCAGAATCATGTATACAATCTGAGTGATAATCCGGATTTCCCACAAAAAACCGACTGGATTTATCCAATTGGCTATTTTACATAATATTTTATTCTGCCGCATAAATTGACAAGTTTTCTATTCCCATCTATAATGTTTATATTACAATCGTAAGATTTAAAAGGAGAGAACTTATGAATACATTCCCGCAGATTTCCGAAGCAGAATTTGAGGTCATGAAGATCGTATGGAAATACGCACCTATCAACACAAATGAAATTACCGAAAAGTTATTGCCTACTACAAACTGGAGTCCTAAAACAATTCAAACTTTAATCAAACGCCTTGTGACCAAAGGCGCGCTCACATACGAAAAACAAAGTCGTGTATTTGTTTATACTCCTGCAGTAAAAGAAGATGAATACATCAGACAACAAAGCTCTTCTTTTCTGAACCGTTATTATGATGGCAATATTACAGCTATGGTATCTTCCTATATAGAAAATGACAAATTATCAAAATCGGAATTAGATACACTTCGAACTCTTCTTTCGCAGAAACAGGAAAAAGGAGGAAAATAATATGTCTGATTTCATGATTCGCTTTCTTATCTGCAACATATTATTTTGCGGCATCATCAGTATCCTTTTGCTTATGAAACATATTTTAAAAAATTGTCTGTCAAGCCGGATGCAGTATAACCTATGGTTTCTGTTTCTTGGACTTTTAACAGTTCCATTCTTACCTTCTCGTTTTTTCAAGTTTTCAGAACTATTTTTCGGTTTCACGAACTTAAAGTTTCTTCCTTCTGCCGCCACAAAAAACGTCTCGACTCCACCACTTCATACGAACATCGCAGTCGCAAAAGATTGGATGGATGACTTTGCGCTCTCCGTAAACGAAGCATCTTCATCCACAATCGGTTATTTGCTGTTTACTCTTTGGATTTTGGGTATTATCATTATGATAATATTAGCAATCCGATCTGCTCTCTTCCTGCATTCATTAAAAAAATCTGCATCACCTCTTGAAGATCAAGACGTTCAAAAATTATATCGACGCTGCCTAAATGACACAAATATTACAAAAAGTATACCCGTATACAGCACTGTTTATCTAAAATCTCCTGTTATTGCAGTATTTTGGAAACCGTGCATCTTTCTTCCCGTTCACCTGATATCGGATAAAAATGAAACAGATATCCGATATATGTTGTTGCATGAACTTCAGCACTATAAACACAAAGACGGATTTATCAACTATTTGATAAACCTCGCCGGAATGATATATTGGTTCAATCCGTTCGTCTGGTACGCACTGAAAGAAATGCGCGGCGACAGGGAAATTGCCTGTGATAGTTCTGTTTTAAACCTGCTGAAATCCGACGATTATGTAACTTATGGAAATACACTGATTAACTTTGCTGAAAAGATTTCTCTGACTCCATTTCCCTTTTCCTCAGGCATCGGAGGAAATATGAAGCAGATGAAGCGAAGAATCCTAAATATTGCTTCTTATGAAAAACCGACATTACAGAAAAAACTGAAAAGCTTCATTGCTTTTCTGATGATATCTATTCTCCTTTTCGGACTTACACCGTTTGTCTCTACCTATGCGGCAGATGAAAAGCAATATCAGTGGAACACAACTTCAAAGAATTGTTCTGAAATAGACCTTCGTAATTATTTCGGAAAATATGAAGGTAGTTTTGTATTATATGACTTAAAAAGAGATGTCTGGAAAATACACAATATAGACCGAGCTGTCTTACGAGTTGCTCCAAACTCCACCTACAAAATATATGATGCTTTGTTTGGATTAGAAGAAGGTGTCATCACTCCTGCAAATTCCTTGATCAAATGGAACGGGAAAAACTATCCTTTTGAAGCGTGGAACACCGATCAAACATTACAATCAGCTATGGGCGCTTCCGTCAACTGGTATTTTCAGACTATTGATGAACGCCTTGGAGCCGACTCTGTTCAGAAATACCTTCACCAAATCGGATATGGAAATGAGAATTTAAGCGGTAATCTTTCTTCCTATTGGTTGAATTCCTCCCTGAAGATTTCTCCGATAGAACAGGTCGAGCTTTTAGTCAAACTGCATAATAACCGCTTCGGATTCTCCTCAGAAAACACCGGGACTGTAAAGAATGCCCTCCACATCTCCTCCTCTGCTTTCGGCGACCTCTACGGAAAAACCGGAACAGGACAAGTAAACGGACAAGATGTCAACGGTTGGTTTATCGGCTTTGTAGAAAATGCAGATAATACTTATTTTTTTGCTGCCAACATTCAGTATCAAAAACACGCCACCGGTAAAAAGGCTTCAGAAATCACCTTATCCGTTTTATCAGACTTAAATATATGGAGATAAACTAATTATCTCCATACAACTCTTCCCACTCTGTTCTTGTCAAGCGCGGTACGTGCCATCTAATCTCCGGATTGTTTATCGGCTCGATAATCCGATTTCCCACATACTGTATACCTCCATCTTTCGTATCGCGCACAGTTACTTCATGGATGTACGCTTTTGATACCCCTCTATAAGGAAAAACAGCCTGTACCTTCAATGTCAAAGTTCCGTCATCATTATTCACATATCCAATAACTTCCGGATACGGGTATTCCGGATATTCTGTTTCTTCAAGCCCTCTCGGTTTGTATTCATAGACTTCTTCACACGGATAATAAACTGTCTTCGACTGTAATACTTCACTGCTGATTTTGAATTTAGATCTGATAACCGGTTCAAATTTTTCTTTTGAAATTAAATATACCGCGCTTGTTCCCATTGCATTTCCAAAAGTAAACTCTCCGTTTGCCGTATGATTTTCCTGATAAAACAAATCAAACATATCATAAAAATCCAGCTCTGCGAACTCTTCTTCACTCCAGTCTGTCAGAAACATATTATTACGTTCATATCCGATCGGAAGTATATATTTACGGTTTAGTTCTCTGCATGTTTCATCTAATGGCAGCACCCTATATGCCATATATTCCATAATCTCATTTCTCGTAACTTCATAAGATCCTTCAAAGGCTAACCGACCGGAAAACATCAAATGTCCGTCTTCTGTATATTCCCATGATTCTGTCCTATATATATCTTCTGAAGATGGCTTTAATTTACCATTCTCATAAATACAATAACTTCTGATCATATTTACAATTCCGTCATGTGTCTCCATATTCCGAATGATGCAGCTCCCTCCCTTTGCAACTTCTACAACGGTCATGCGGCCATTTTTCTTTGCTTCTGCCTTTTCACTAAACTGTATGAGTTTTTCATACTCTGTCATGTTGACCTGATTTTCGCTGTCAACTGCCGTAAAACCTTTCTCTCCTAATTCTTTAATAAGATCTCGGATCATTTCCAAATCATCCAGTTTACCTTCTTTTTCAGCTTTCGCATAAGTCTTACCGCAAATTTCCAGTATTTCTTCTGCTTCTTTTTCTTCTGATTTACTTCGTTTCATTACTGTTTTATCCGCATTTTCACTTTCCTGCCGTACTGATTGAATGTCTGTGTTTCCTGAATCTTTTTTTACAAAAAAACTGCACCCGGACAAATTCATTGCCAATATGATTCCACTTACAACAACTCCTCTTTTCCAAATTCCTTTTCTTTTCAAACTATCGCCCTCTCTTTTTATTACACTTGTAAGATTTTAATCAAAAAATTTTTATTACCGAATATTTTTCATTCACAAATATTACACCTGTAATATTTAAAAGTCAAGTCAATTTGATCAAAGAAATCTTTATAAATATTTTTTATATTAGCAACACTTTGTTGCTTTTATGATATTTTCTTTGTTAAGTTGCATATAAATCCATTTACAGGAAAAATTGGTATAATAAAAAAGATATTTAAACAAATTTCAGATTTCTTATAAATGGAGGTGTCTTCGTGTCTAATATTCAGCTGGCAGCCAATCTTCAACGACTTAGAAAAGATCATCATTTTACACAAACTCAATTTAGTAAAAAATTGAATATTTCAAGACAGGCGTACTCTAATTACGAAACAGGAAAACGGATTCCCGATTTGGATATCATTATCCGCATTGCAAATATTTATCATATTTCTCTTGAAAATTTGCTTACGCAGACTTGTTCAAAAGATGGTCTTATCAATGAAACTTCCGGTCCGTATTTTACAGGAATGGTTGTTGACAGTGCAGACACTATTTATTTGACAGAAGAAGAAATTGATTTGATCACACATTACCGAAACGCCGATACTGACGAACGGAAACTAACGCGAAAAGTACTGGGATTTTAAGCTTGCCCGAAATCTTGGCGACCGCCTGCAATCCCGAAATGTGCCGTTTGGCACTTCTGACAATTTTCTGGCAAAATAAGGAGTGCCGCAAAATAACTGAATTAAATCCATTATTTTGCGGCACTCTCTTTCATAACATAATCATACACTCATCTCATATAAATTACATTTCTGCTCATTATATTTATTTTATTTATTTCTGTTTTTTCTCCCTACTATCTTTTTCTCTTCCTTTTTTTCAGTTCGGATATCAATGCGATCACAAGGGATGTAGCTATTGCCGTAAATGCATACTGCCGTATATTTGTATAATCTCCGGTCTTTACAGCCGTTCCTTCATCCGGTACTTCTTTATCTGGATTTTCTTCATCTTTTCCTTGCGAAGGCACTTGATCCGGCTGTCTATTATTAAACACATCAACCGCAGTATCTTTACTTAACACACCTTCCGCATGATCTTTCCTGCCATTATAAGTTGTTATATATCTATCTTTGTTCGCTTCGTTTTCTGTCACAACATATGCCGCATTCAGCGGAAGACTTTGAAGTGTTATTTGTTGTCCGTGCAAAAGTGATATTTCTGCTCTGCCGTCAACAAATGTAAGCGTCCCATCAGCTGGTTTTTCGGCTTCTTCCTCAAACTTTGGTCTAACGCTTCCACTATAGTTATATGTTCCGTTTACCGGTTTTCCTGTTTCATCTTTTAATTGTATCGTAAATGTGAATGGTTTTGTTTTATCTCCGTTTTTTCCTGTAACCGTTTTGCTCAAAGACAAATCAGGATATTTCGTATTCGTAAATGAGACGTCCTTTATATCATCTTTTATAATTTCTCCGGTACTGTCAACAGCATCAACTTTATATCTGTTTGTCTGCGCCTCTGTCACCTTATATTGGGCGCCTGCAGGAAGATTATGTCCCGTTATTGTCTGTCCGTCTTTCAATGAAAATTGTGCAACACCGTTATGAAATTCTAAATCTCCGTATAATCCGTTTATCTTTGTATGGTACGGAAAACGAATTTCAAATTGAAATTCTTCCTGACAATTTTTCTCACCAACCACTTTTTTTGTAATAGACAAACTTCCCACTTCATCAACGCCTACAGGAACTTCTGCCGATACTGTCGTATTACGAATAACCGCTCCAACCATATTTTGAAACTTTTTCCCATTTACTTCTATATCCTCCATCGGAGCATATTGCTTAAAATCTTTCATCCAGACAAATTCTGCTTTAATTGTAAACGTGTCTTCGATTGTCGGCTGATGATCTGAAACTAATTCGTACTCTTCATTTCCATATACATATGTTATATTATCACATAATGCACTCATCCCTTTCGGCAGCTCTAAGCGATATAGACCATTGTATTCCGGCGGCTCCATTATTTTCAAAGCGCCGCTGTGCCAATAACCGTCTTTCGGATTATATGTAAATTTTAAATCTCCTGTTAAATGCACATCTTTAAGAGATGGTTCATAGTTCAATAAACCGCCTCTTTCTGAATAAACATACAAAACCCGCGCCAATGCATCGTGCTCCAAATCATTCATATTATTATCTTCAATATTGTATTGATGTAATAATCTCCAAACTGCATCTTGCGTAGCATTATACGCCTGTTCTTCTGTAACGAAATACGAATCAGAATACAATATTGCAAAATTTTGTAATGGCGTTGTTCCCTCTGCTTCATATAACATGCAAAAAACCGCCTTATAAAACGGCATCGCTGTAATATCTGAGTACGTTACACCATTCGATGTCTGTCCATCCGGATAAAGTTTTGCAACTTCATTCATAAATTTTCTCAATTCATCTAAGTGTTCCTTATCGTTTGTTTCCCAATCTTTATAAGTAAAAGAATGGTGGCCTAAAAACGGAAACGCTGTCTGAAGCACCGGCGTCGGAATCAGCATTTCATTAAACTGACTTTCTGTAGGAGTATGCAGCTCTGAATTATCCACAATTTTATAAAGCCGTTCCCCGTTATACGGATATCCGGCGTAAAGCAGTTTTGACAATCTGCGCATACATTCCTCATAATCAGCCTTAGAATCAAACTTGTCCGGAGTCAAATAGCCTTCTGTATATTCCGGAATCTGCATATCTCCCATATCTTCCGTATGGTGTGGCCAATGGCGTTCATTATTCATACAAAATAACGTGATTTTTTCACTTGGATACTTCGGATCTTCTATGTAATGAATTCCGCCTTCAAAAATAATAGGAAGTCCTTTTTCGCTCAATGTCATTTCTTCTTTTTCAGAAGATATGTATTCTCTGTTTTCCTTTATTGAGTTTTTTTCAGCCTTTGTCGAAATCGTGCCTGTGAAATCAGGAGTTTCAGCAAACACATATACGGAAAAAGACAAAAGCATAGTAAAAATCAAAAGCAGCGAAACGGCAGAAGAAACAAGCTTCCTATGTTTTTTGTGTTGTTTTAATTTCATATCGTATCATCCTTTCTGCATATTGCTATATAATTCACAAGATCATTTATATAAATAAATTTATACTCTTCTATCCTCCTCTCCGAACTTCATAAATCGGGACATAAAAACGTACAGACTAATCTTTTGCATCAGTATGCACACGTCACTAGTTACGGGCACACCTGCCTGTCCCTTCTTGATTATTTTTAATGATAATGATGTATTATATTGAAAACAGGATGTTTTTTCAATACTTCTAAAATTTTTCAACTTAAATTTTTCCTTACTTCTGCCTTTTCACTAAACCGTATCAATTTTTCATACTCTGATTTCGCATCTTTTAATCACCTGGAACGTCCGGCAGCCGAATACAAATGCTTAGTTTTCCATTCTTATATTGGGCAGATATTGTTCCTTTCATCTGTTCGATCAGTATTCTTGAAATAGACAAACCAAGACCCGTTGACTTTCTTGCATTTTCAACTGTATAAAACCGATCAAACAGCTTTTTAACATCTACTTCACTTAAATCTGAAGCAGTATTTGAAAAGGTAATCTCCCCTGTATCGCTCAAAGTGATATTCAAATCACCGTCGCTATACTTAATTGCGTTATTGAGAAGATTTGAAAAAATACGGGAAAGAGCCGCCCTGTTAACTTTACGGAGCACCTTATTCTCCGGCATAGAAATATTCGGCGTTATGTTTCGTTCCTGCAAAACTGCATAAAAACCTAATATACTTTCTTCCAAAATACTGTTTACCGAAACAAATTCTACATCGTTATCGTATTCGGGCGATGTTACAACAGAATAACAGAAAAGTTCTTCTGTAAGCTGCCTTAATACTTCGGTACGATTTCTGATAACTTTGATATAACGCTCTGCTTCTTCACTTTTTTCCGCATTATCAAGCAAATCCAGATAACCGCTGATTGCCGTAAGAGGAGTCCGCAAATCATGTGAAATATTAGTAACGGCGTTTTTTAATTCTAAATCCCCCTGCTGAAAACGATGCCGCTCTTTGCGTAATTTACGAAGCTCTGTATTTAATCGCTTTGCAAAACCGCACATGATTTTATCTCGATGTGAAATATCAATGAGCGTATTAGTTTCAGTCATTAACCGCTCAGTAAATTGCGCTTCTATTTCTCGTACAGTTTTGTGTACGAAAAATAGTTTAATAACCAGAGAAAAAATAATAATCAGCAAAATACCGATCACAACTAATAACCAAAATTCCATATATAATGCTCCTACTTTAATTCTTTCTTTTTGAAAAAGAACATTCCCGCACTTGTTGTCAAAACAACAATGACCAATGAATAAACAGGCAGCAACGATAGATTTTCAGCTTCCAAAGAAGTACACTGTACTACTTGACCTCCCGGAAGAAAATCATAAAAGAATTGAACGGTTTTTCGTCCGCCTCCATCAAGGAACTTAGGATTGGGCAGTTCCTGATATTCCTGTCCATTGTCTGTCATGACCAAAGCCATGTTTGTTTCGGGTTCACTCAACATCTTGTGTAATTGCGCTCCGATAATCAGAAACAAAAACGCTGTCAAAATGCAAATTACAGCCGTAACCGCTTTATTATTATTTAACATGGAAATCAAAGTAAAAATCGATGAAAATACAATCGCAGTCATCAGTACGGTTACTGCAAACAACAAAACTATTTTTATGTCCATTTCAAAAAAGCCGAGAAGGGGTATCCCGATGCAAAGATACGGAATAAAAAATGCCATACACATAACAATGCTTACCAAAGAGCATGTAATAAAATTTGACAAATAAACAGCGCCTCTTTTTTGACCGATAATTATCTTATTTCGGATCGTTCCTTCACTATATTCTGTACCAATGAACAAGCTGCAAAACACAGCCATTACAATGCCGATAAAAAGAGCACATCCAAAAAAGCCGTTGTCAATACGATTGATTGTCTGAGTCTGCCTCATATCCATATATCTCATCACCGGAAAAAATATTCCTGCTGCCAACATGAAAACCAGACCGCTCCAAAAGAATTTATCTTTTTTTAAACGGATAAAATTTGCTGATAACAACTTACTCATTGTCTTTACCTCCTACTAAACCGACATAATAACTTTCCAAACTTTCATCTCGTTCCCGCATAGAAATAACTTCACAATTCTCTTTTGACAAAGCCAAAGTGAGTTTGGAAATATTAATTTTTGCAAATATGTCAGCTACATTGTCAGAGATAATGTTGTAGTCCGTTTTCATTTCGTCCAAAACACGGACAAGCGCTTTTACATTCGTCACTTCGATGCGCACACATTTACGACAAGACTCTTCTAATTCTTCCGCACTGATTTCCTTAACCATTCTTCCGTTATCAATAAAACCATAATGTGTCGCAAGACGGGACAACTCATCAAGAATATGGCTTGAGATCAATACAGTTATTTGATGCTCCCGGTTCAGTTTTAAAATCAACTCACGCATCTCGATAATACCTTGTGGATCAAGACCATTCACAGGTTCATCCAACACTAAAAAATCAGGATCGCCCGCTAAAGCAACAGCGATTCCCAACCTTTGTTTCATACCAAGAGAAAAGTTTTTAGCCTTTTTCTTTCCTGTATTTTCAAGCCCTACTAATTTTAACAGATCGGGAATACTGTCGTAAGAAGGAATTCCGAGAATCCGGTACTGCTCTTTCAAGTTGTCAACCGCTGTTAACTCCAAATAAATAGACGGTGTTTCAACTACAGCGCCCATCCTCCTGCGGGCTTTTAAAATTTCCTTTTCCGAATTTTTTAATCCGTATAAAACATAATTCCCGGACTCAGGCTTTTGCAGCCCGCAAATCAGCCGAATTAAAGTTGTCTTTCCTGCGCCGTTTTTACCGACAAAGCCATAGATCGCTCCTTTCGGAACATTCATAGTAAGTCCATTTAACGCTTTAAAATTCTTATAATTTTTACATAAAGCGTTTGTCTTAAGAACATATTCCATAAGTCTTACCTCCTGTACTTGATGCTGTCATTCTATCGCAAAACAGTTCAGAAAACGGTTAAGAAAACAGTTCAGAAACAGTGGAGATTTATTCTTCTTTCATTTTAAAGCCGATTCCCCAAACTGCTTCAATGTACTCTTTTCCATTTACAGCACGAAGTTTTTTGCGAAGGTTGCTTATATGTGTCTTTAGTGAACTTTCCGTACAATCCGGTGTATCTTCACTGATATGATCAAGCAGATGCGATTTGGAAACAACTTGTGTCTGATTCTGCATTAAAAGTTTCAAAATCGCATACTCTGTTCTCGTCAATTTAATTTCTACATCCTCTATCTGTGCTATATGCGTATCAATATTGAGTTTTATCTCTTCAAAAGTCAAAATTTCCGACTTAGCAAAGCTATCAAAAGTACGAAGATGTACCGCTATCCGAGCTAATAATTCCTTTGTATAAAAAGGTTTTGTCATATAATCAACCGCTCCGCCGAGCAAAAGAGCAACTTTGTTGTCTACATCAACTTTTGCACTCATAATAATAACAGGAATCCCTTTAATATGCGGCAAAACTTCTTCTCCGCTCAAACCCGGCAGCATTAAATCAAGAAGTACAAGATCGGGCTTTACCTGAGAAAGCAAAAGTACAGCTTCCGTTCCCGAGTATGCACGAATAACACCATAACCTTCGTTAGTAAGAGTTTCTTCCAATACATTTCCTATATGTAAATCATCATCAATAACCAATATATTTTTCAAAATTCACGCTCCCATCATAGCTCGATCAATAATTTATGAAAACTTAAAATTATTGCCAGATCTTATCTCCGTTATAGTGTTTCATCTATCTCTTGCCGCAGCTCACAGCCATAGTCAAAAATAAGAGAACTACAAAATAAGAAATTTTATCCATTCTAAAATCATAAATTATCCGGCTCCATTTATAGGTTGATCGTTTTTTTTAATGAAACAAGCCACTCCTCTATCGCCTCTGCCAATGCGTATTGTTGCCGCAGAACTGCCATGCCCGTTATAGGAATATCATCTTTATCTTTTTTCAAGGCAATATTTTCTTCCAAATATTGCTTCAATACCTTTATACTACTCTCAATATTGTCCAGGCATTCTTGCTGTTTTTCTCTTGACATATGATCCAAATTTACAATAACAGCATTAAAATCCAAAAAAATGTTTATCGGCTTACAGGATATTTCAAGCATCAATTTTTCAAACTGCTCTTTCCCTTTTTCGGTTAGAGAGTACACTGACTTTTCCGGCATTTTCCCCTCTTTTTCAATATGGCTTGAAATATATCCTTTTTCCTCCAACTGAATAACCTTTTTATAAATAGACGGAGTACTGATCTTTACCCATTTTGAAATATTGCGATACTCTACCAACTTTTGAAGGTCATACGCACTCAGAGATTCTTTCTTTAACATTCCTAAAACAATTAAATCAATGACTGCCATATCAATTTCCTCCTTTACGCTCTTGACAACTACTATAAATTATAGTAGAATATCCTTCGCATTTCAATTACTATAATTTATAGTAGTATATTTTATTTCTTAACTGAAAGGAGAACAATCACTATGGATAATCAAAACAGAAAATTGGAATTATTAGGCAATGCTGCAATTCCAAAAGCCCTTTTAGCTATGGGGATTCCAACCATGATCGGTATGCTCATCAACGCCTTGTATAATCTTGTTGACGCCTATTTTGTGGGCAGCTTAGGTGAAAGTCAAATGGCTGCCATCTCGGTTGTGTACCCGCTCGGTCAGGTGATTATCGGCTTAGGCTTACTTTTTGGTAATGGTGCAGCTTCCTACATTTCCCGATTGTTAGGACAAAAAAACACGGATCAAGCAAACAAAGCAGCAAGCACTGCTTGCTATAGCAGCCTTGTTGTCGGTGCAATTATGATTGTTTTATCAATCCTCTTTTTGAAACCCATTCTAAGACTTTTAGGCGCAACAGAAAGTGTACTTCCTTATGCAGCTACCTATGCCGGTATTTATATTGTTTCCTGCATTTTCAATGTTTTTAATGTCACAATGAACAATATCGTGACAAGTGAAGGAGCTGCAAAAACTACCATGTGTGCCTTGCTGTTAGGTGCAATCCTTAATATCGGTTTAGATCCATTATTTATATACACTTTTAATTTTGGTGTTGCAGGAGCTGCTATTGCAACCGCAATTTCTCAGGTAGTATCTACTCTTGTGTACCTCCTCTATATATTCAGGCGAAAGAGCGCTTTTCAGTTTAGAATAAAGAACTGTACCTTTTCTAAAGAAATTTTATCTGAAATTTTCAAAATTGGCGTTCCGACACTTGTATTTCAATTATTAACAAGTGTTTCTATCTCTCTAATAAACAATGCCGCAGGTAATTACGGCGATTCAGCCATAGCGGGAATGGGCGTTGTTACCCGTCTTATATCTATGGGCAGCTTAACAGTATTTGGTTTTATAAAAGGCTTTCAACCGATTGCAGGTTACAGTTACGGTGCGAAAAAATTTGATCGTCTGCGTACTGCAGTCAAAACTTCCATCTTATGGTCAACTATTTTTTGTGTGGTCGCAGGTTTATTATTCAGTCTGTTTTCTACGACTATCGTTTCACAGTTTACAACCGGAAACACAGAAATGATTCATATTGGAGCTTCCTCTTTAAGAATAAACGGTATTACATTTATGCTGTTTGGATACTATACGGTATATTCCTCTTTATTCCTTGCTCTTGGAAAAGGAAAAGAAGGGTTTATTCTTGGGGCTTGCCGACAAGGTATCTGCTTCATTCCCGTCATCTTAATTTTTCCATTTATATGGGGATTAAACGGTATTTTATACGCACAGCCGATTGCCGATGTTCTCTCTGCACTTATTACAATATTTATGGCAATACCTTTACATAAAAGTTTAACTGATGCCGAACAGAAAATGAAGAAAAAAAGCAGTCAATCCTAAGATCAACTGCTTTATTTTTGACGTTAAACGTATGCTTTGACGTTTACTAAAATACTTGCTAATATACCTGATACAAGCAAAAAACTAATCACTAATAGCAGTATTCCAAAACCAATATAAAAACCTGACGAATTACAAAATTTCAATGTTTTCTTATACAACCATCTCCAAGCTCCTGTCAAACGACTTTCTAGTGCTAAATTTATCATTGACAAAATATGTACCATACCTATCATCGTAAACAACATAAATCCCAATAATATTATTATACCCATTGCTTGATACAATAAGAATCCATACGCATTTACATCATGCAATAGCGAAAACACTCCATCATTATTTATTGCATTCAAAATCGCCTCTTTGTTTACAAAGGCATTTCTTATAGGGTTTTTCATAAGATACAATAAAATAGGGACACAAACTGTTGCAAAAATATTAAATATTAATATACTCTTTATCGACCTATCAACATAACACTTTTTAGTAACCATATACGCTGTAGTCAAAAAAGCACTTTCTAATAAAACTGTCATAATCAAAATTGCGCTACTAATTTGGGATTCAAATCTTAAAAAGACATATATTAAAAATAAGGAACTTATCCCATATGCAACCAATATTTCTCCACCACTCATGCCTTGCTCATTAGCAGAAGACCGAGAATTCTTCTGAGGCATTGTGGAGTAATTATTTATATACTCATTTTGCTCTATATGTATCTGTGCAAAAACGAGTTGTTTCTCCACGCTAGCCGCGCTATCCTTTTTATTGTTCTTTAACAGTTTAGGAATAATCACACCAAAAAATGCCCCTAAAACAGCCGAAATAATAGCAAGTAATAAATCATACCAAAAATTTTCTATTGTACTCGCCTCCTTTCACTTGTGTATTTTCTATTTTACCCAATCTCTTATATTGTACTTATCAAGCAAAATCTTAGCCTATTCAACTCCTGCATCACGAATCTGTGCTTACGTTCTTGGAGCTGTTCATCATTTTGATTTTTTGCTTGACATACGCACCCGTATCCTTTATACTTTACTATAGGAAATGGGTTCTCACCGTACAGTCTTATGACTCAAGCGGGCTGCTCGTTTCTTTTTTTATTGCTAACAAATCATATAAATATTTTTTTCCATCTTCATCATGTCTCACTAACATTCTCG
>ENA-ORUW01000069-ORUW01000069.1-human-gut-metagenome-genome-assembly--contig:-NODE-69-length-124628-cov-72.961027_pt1 | contig 124628 bp, 108 predicted proteins | sample MGYA00242088_ERZ509227 | MGnify/ENA primary metagenome ERZ509227 (study PRJEB26280, sample SAMEA2338816) | human gut metagenome | biome: human gut; feature: human-associated habitat; material... | reverse complement strand
AGGTTTAAAGGACCGAAGGGACGCATAAACCTTCGTGAGTCGCTTACTCCGAAGTAAAACTTCGGAGTGGGTAAGGGAATCTGGAAACAGATATAAATCTCAGACTGGAAGCTGTAAAGCGACTAGTCATAAGGACTCAGAATGATGTGAAAGACAAAACGTTAAGACAAACATTTTTATGCAGTTGTCAGGATACGAATCCTGAAACAATTCAGTGGCGATAGCTGCGGGGATCCACCTGTTCCCATGCCGAACACAGCAGTTAAGGCCGCAAACGCCGAAAGTACTTGGGGGGAGGCCCCCTGGGAGGATAGGAAGCCGCTGATTCAGCAAAGAAGCACTTCGATATGAAGTGCTTCTTTTTTGTATGTCTAAGCAGAGAAGCAGGTTTAAGCAGAGAAGCAATTTTAAAGGAGCGAAAGCGACGCATAAAATTGACTGAATCGCTTACTCCGGAGCAGAGCTTCGGAGTGGGTGAGAGAATCTGGAATCAGATAATTCTGGAAAAGCGACGCATAAACCTTCGTGAGTCGCTTACTCCGAAGTGAAACTTCGGAGTGGGTGGGGGAGTCTCGAAGCAGCTTTTTTTGACGGATGTCGAAGACGACGAGACTGCCGTTATCAGAACGATGTGTGCGACTTTGTGACCGGATGCTGTAAGCGACAAGACTGCCGCTATCGGAACTAGGTGGCAGCCCTTAATCAGAAAGCCGCAGGCAACTAGTTCCAGTTATTCTTACCTATGAGGCTTCTTTACCGATGGATGCCGAAGGCGAGCAGTCATCCTTCATCAGGCTCCTCTACCTTTAAAAATTCTTTCTTTCCTTTAAATTACCCTGCTCCCAGAACATCATTCCCAAACATAAAAACTGCCATCAGCCTAGCATCTGATGGCAGTAAATCTTTCGTATAAAGTTGTTTTCCTTCCTTAAGACAGCTTTCGTGTCGCTTCTTCACTATCACTGCCAAGGTTTTTATCGCCATTCTTTAACGGGAAGATGACCGAAACCGTCGTGCCTTCATGTACCTTGCTTTTCAAGGTTATTTCAGCCTTGTTGGCCTTCGCAATGTATTGGGCGATAGACAGTCCTAAACCCGATCCGCCCGTAGCTTTGGTTCGCGATGAATCGACGCGGTAGAAACGTTCAAATACGCGGTTTAAATCCTTTTCCGGGATACCGATGCCCGTATCGGCAATGCGATAGATTACTTCTTTTTCATCAGCTTGGCAGGATAAGGTAATTTGTTTACCGGCAGGTGTGTATTTTATGGCATTGTCGATAAAAATGCGGAGCATCTGTTTGACACTTCCCGGTTCGGCGATGATGACGGCCTTATCGTTATCGGTAAGGCGAATGTCGTGTTCCTTATCGATAAGGGTGATTTCGCTGTAAACTTCTTGCAGCAGCTGGGCCGTGTCGATTTCCGTAAAGTGTTTGATAAGAGTGCCGTTATTGGAACGGGCGAAAAAGAGCAGTCGTTCCGTAAGCTGCTTCATATAATCCGTTTCGGATTTTATGGCGGTAAGGCCTTCGTTGAGGACGGCCGGATCTTCTTTTCCCCAGCGGTCGAGGAGATCGGCATAACCGGCGATGACCGTAATGGGTGTCCGAAGTTCATGAGAGGCGTCGCTGATAAACTGCTGCTGCTTCTTGTAGCCGTATTCGATTCGGTCTAGGGCCTGATTGATGGTTACGGCTAAGTCGTGGAGTTCATTTTTATTGTCCGATAGGGCAATTCGGTTGTCGAGGCGGTTGACTTCGATGGTCTTTACGGTGTCATTGATGACCTTTAACGGTGCCAATGATTTTCTCATGAAGTACATGCCGGTGACGATGGTTAGAATGAGGCTGATGAGGATGGAGGCTAACAGCTGTTTGGACAGGAGGGAGATGAAGTTCGTTTCTTTATCCGGTCGCTGTGAAAAACGGAGGTAATAATTCATTCCCTGTTTATTTGTCCAAAGACGGTAATAGGAGAATTCTGAAGCTTCATTCCCTTGGACCTTCGTAGGCAAGGGGTTTTCTTCAGGCGTACTGATAGCGTCGTCGATATAACGGTCGCTGAGTTTTCGAACGGCGTGAGTCGGCCCATTGTCGATGATAAGATGGCCGGCACCGTCATAGATTTGTAAATTCATCTGTGGCGGTATATTGGCTTGGACGAAGATGGTCGTATCGACTTTTCCATACGTATCTAAATAGTGCACGGCTGCTTCGGCATTATCCATCAGTTGATCGCGCAAGGCGTTGTTCATAATATAATGAATGCTGGTAAGAGTGGCGACGGATACTGTCAGCAGGATGAAGAAGACGATGGCGGAGTAGAGCAGGACCATCTTGGCAAAGATGGGCAGTGGTGCGATAAGAACTTGTCGGATAAGCCAGCGATTAATCTTCTGCCACATAGCCGACTCCCCGAACTGTACGGATATAGTTGCGGTAGTCAGGACCGAGTTTGCCGCGAAGATAACGGATATAGACGTCGACGATGTTCGTATCACCGGCAAAGCCGTATCCCCAGACTTCTTCCAGAATACGCGACCGCGATAAGACGATATTTTTATTCACGATTAGATAGACGAGAAGCTCGAATTCTGTCTTCGAGAAGCGGATTTTCCGAGGGCCGATGACGGCTTCATGGCGGTCGACAAATACCGTCATTTCACGGAGATGGAGATATCGTTCTTGATTTTCAAGCTGGCGACGTTCTCTCAGAAGGGCCCGGATACGGGCAAAGAGCTCTTTGCTGTTAAAGGGTTTCGTCAGGTAATCGTTGGCCCCGCTGTCCAGGCTGTAGACCTTAGTTTCGATATCATCCCTTGCCGATAGCATCATAATCGGAACATTCGATAACTCTCTCGTTCGTTTACAGATGCTCAGTCCGTCGATGTCGGGGAGCATGATGTCGAGGAGTATGAGATCGAAGCGTTCCTGGCAAATGCGGTCTAAGGCGGCGGCGCCGTTATACTCAATCCCGCAGTCATAGCCTTCGTGCTCCAGTTCCATTTGGATGAACCGAGCGATTGGTTTTTCGTCTTCAACGATCAAAATACTTGTGTTTCCAGGCATATAAAAACCTCCGATCAAAAGTAGTTTTACACCCCGTTTACTTATATACTTTCTATTATAACGTATATCCTCTCTCTTTTGTACCATCGACTTATGTCTTTTTTGTATTGCTCACCTGGACATTATCACAAAAAAGTCACAACAATTTAATCTCTTTTTAATGTTTAGGCATTTACTTTTTCCGAGAACCTGTTATGATAGTAAGTGTAGAAGAGATCATCTACGAGATGTTGGAGATTTAAGTCTGTTCATTACACCCCTCGAACACCCCTTATCTTATTTCTTCAACTGCTGAGATATTGTCTTCCCCCGATGATATCTTGCAATAAGAAAAAGCCGGCCCCCCTCGCCGGCTTTTTTCTATGGGTGCAATAATGACGATGAACTATGATTTTGAATAAATTTTGAGAAAAATATTTTGTGTTATGCCAAAAAGCTAGGAAATACCTATATCTTCACCCTTTCGGTATTCATTGACAAGTTTTTGGATTCGTGCAATAATGGAACAGACGACGGGGGTTACCCCGAAAATTGATGTTGGGAGGTGAAAAATATGCATGTTATTTCCGACGAATGCGTAAAATGCGGCGCTTGCGCTAGCACCTGTCCTACGGGCGCTATCGAAGAAGGCGAAACGAAATACGTTGTAACTGATTCCTGCATCGATTGCGGCGCTTGTGAATCCGCTTGTCCTACCGGCGCAATTTCTGCTGAATAATTGCCAGGGCAATTCAATAAGAAAAGAGACATGTATTGGCATGTCTCTTTTTTTATTGAATTGTATCCTTGTCCTATGCTAAAATAAAGTGACTGTAAGTTACATAGTAGGAGGAATTTACCTTGTATGTATTAGGCATTGCCTTGGCCGTCGCCTTTGTCGACCAACTCACGAAGTTTGTTGTGCAGCAGGAAATGGCCCTTCATGAATCCATTCCGGTTATCCCGGGATTTTTTCATATTACTTATATTTTGAATAAAGGCGCTGCTTTTGGTATTTTAGAACATCAACAGTGGCTTTTTTTAATTATTGCCCTTATTTTATTCCTTTTATACGGTATTTTTCGAAAGAAAATGCCGAAACATCCTGTAGTTTCCGGCGGAACCGGACTGCTTCTAGGAGGAGCTTTGGGCAACGCTGTCGACCGGACCTTTGCCGGTGCCGTGACGGATTTCTTTGATTTTAGAATCTGGCCGGTGTTTAATGTAGCCGACATCGGCATCGTCGTCGGTGTGGCTTTATTGTTATGGTATAGTTGGACGCATCTGTCGGATAAATGAGGTTGAAAAATGGAACATAAAGAATTTGTTATTACAGCAGAAGCGAAGGGAAAACGCCTCGATGTCTATTTGGCGGCAGCCCTCGATGTTTCGCGAAGCTATGCGCAGCAGCTCATCCAAGGTGAAGACGTTGTTGTAAATGATAAGCAGGCAAAGTCTAATTATCGTTTGAGTGAAGGCGACGTCGTCTGCGCTCAGTTAGACGTACAGGAAGAATATAATGTGGAGCCTGAGAATATCCCCCTCGATGTCGTTTATGAAGATAAGGACATCATCGTCGTCAATAAGGCACGAGGCATGGTCGTTCATCCGGCAGCCGGGAATTTTGACGGGACATTGGTCAATGCCCTGCTCTACCACTGTCAGGGGGAACTGTCCGGCATTAATGGCGTCATCCGGCCGGGCATCGTTCATCGTTTGGACAAGGATACGTCAGGAGTCATGGTCGCGGCTAAGACTGACGAGGCTCATAAAGGCCTTGCCGAGCAGATAAAGGCCCATTCGGCGCACCGAACCTACTGGGCCTTGGTCCATGGCAATATTTCCGAAGAAAAGGGTGTTATCGATGCTCCTATCGGCAGGCATCCGAAGGATCGCATACGGATGGCGGTGACCTTTAAGGGCGGCCGCGAGGCCGTTACTCATTTCCGGGTCCTCAAACGTTACGGTGACTATACCTGGGTGGAATGTAAACTGGAGACGGGGCGGACTCATCAAATTCGCGTTCATATGGCCTATATCCATCATCCCGTCGTAAATGACCCCTTATATGGGTATAAGAAAGATGATTTTCCCATTGACGGGCAGGCACTTCATTCCCATTCGCTCGACTTAGTTCATCCTGTCACGAAACAGTTGATGCACTTTGAAGCCCCGGCGCCGGACGATTTTCTCGAATGCCTGAAGCGGGCCGAACAGAAGGAGTGACAGTATGTGGAAAGAAAAGACACTGCTCATGGATGAAAAAGCGATGGGGCGGGCCATTCGCCGTATTGCTCATGAAATCATTGAACATAATAAAGGCCTCGACAGTACGATCCTGGTCGGAATCCATACCCGAGGAGTTCCTTTAGCCAAGCGACTGGGGCAGGAACTGACGGCCATCGAAGGGCGAACGGTCCCGGTCTACGATCTGGATATTTCGGCCTACCGTGACGATGGCCGCAAGAGTCCCATTGCTATTACCGATGCCAGTAAGTTCGATGCTGACGGCAAGACCGTCGTTCTCGTTGATGACGTCTTGTTTACCGGTCGGACAGTCCGGTCGGCCTTAAACGCCATCATGGAATTGGGGCGTCCGCAGTTCATCGAGCTTGCCGTCCTCGTCGACAGAGGGCATCGAGAACTCCCGATTCGGGCCGATTACGTCGGCAAAAATGTACCGACGTCACGTAGAGAAGACGTGGCCGTTCAATTAAAGGAAACGGACCGACAGGATCGCGTTATTCTGCGGGAATTGACGAAATAAAGGCCCAGAGGCTGCCGCTTTGCGGCAGTCTTTTTTTATTGATTTCCCCTTTATTTATGCTATACTTAAGAAAAAACATACGTTTTGCTATATATTCAGAAAGAAGGGGTTGTGATGAAAAAGATTTTAAATGATGTCGATAGTGTCGAAGCCGAAATGATTCAGGGTTTGGTCAAATCGGCACCGAAGATGCTGCGCAAACTCGATTACGGTACGATTGTCGTGAGAGCCAATAAAAAAGAAGGCAAGGTTGCCTTGGTCAGCGGCGGCGGAAGCGGTCATGAACCGGCCCACGCCGGTTATGTCGGAGCGGGGATGCTCGATGGTGCCGTTGCCGGTACGGTATTTACGTCGCCCACACCGGACCAGGTACTGGAAGGTATTAAAGCCGTGGCCACGGAGCAAGGCGTTCTCTGTATCGTTAAAAACTATACCGGTGATATCATGAATTTTGAAATGGCCGTTGAAATGGCCGCCGATGAAGGCATCACGGCAGACTATGTCGTTGTCAATGATGACGTCGCCGTTCGTGACAGTCTGTATACCACGGGTCGCCGCGGTGTAGCCGGTACCGTTTTCGTCCATAAGATTGCCGGAGCCAAGGCGGAACAGGGGGCATCATTGGCAGACGTAAAAGGCGTTGCCGAAAAGGTCGTTGCCAACGTCCGTTCCATGGGCATGGCTATCGAGCCGTGTACTGTTCCGGCAGCGGGGAAGCAGGGGTTTGAACTAGCCGATGACGAAATGGAAATCGGAATCGGCATCCACGGTGAACCGGGGACTCATCGGGAGAAACTGCGTCCGGCTAATGAAATCGCCAAGATGCTCATCGATGAAATTTTATCCGACCTCGACTATAAAGGCAGGGATGTCGTCGTTATGGTCAATGGCATGGGCGGCACTCCGCTTATGGAACTGTATATCGTCAATAATTTTGTACAGGACTATCTCAAAGAGCAGGGCGTCCATGTCTATGACACGATGGTTGGCAACTACATGACCTCCATTGAAATGGCAGGATTTTCCTTGACGCTCCTGCGCTTGGACGATGACATGAAAGCCCTCTATGACGCACCGGCAGATACACTGGCTTGGAAAAAATAAAAGGGGATGATTTCGTTGGATACGAAGCAGATGGCGGCCATCATCGAAGGAATGGCTAAGAAGATTGAAGCAGAAAAAGACTTTTTGACCCAGCTCGACAATGAAATTGGCGATGGGGATCATGGAATCAATATGGCACGAGGCTTTGCAGCCGTAGAAAAGAAACTGCCGTCTTTGCGTGACGGTGATATCGGTTCTCTTCTTAAAGGCGTGGGTATGCAACTCGTGTCGACGGTCGGCGGCGCTTCGGGGCCGCTCTATGGAACGGCCTTCATGAAAGCCGGTATGGCCTGCAAGGGCTTGACGGAACTCGATGGCCCGGCCTTTGTCAAAGCGATGGAGGCTGCTGTAGACGGTATTAAGATGCGCGGCAAGGCGACAGAAGGCGAAAAGACGATGCTCGATGCCTTGTGCCCGGCCTTAAAAGCCTTGCAGGATGATGTCGCTGCCGGCAAATCTTTAAAAGAAGCCCTGACAGATGCAGCCGCTGCTGCTGAAAAAGGGGTAGAATATACCAAGACCATTATTGCTACGAAGGGGCGGGCCAGCTATTTAGGCGAACGCAGTGTAGGCCATCAAGACCCGGGGGCGACATCGGCACTCTATTTGCTGCAGGTCTTGGCAGAAATGGCATAAGATATAGGAGTTGAAGAAAATGGTAGGAGTCGTATTGGTTTCACATAGTCAGAAAGCTGCCGAAGGGGCGGCGGAACTCGCCCTTATGATGGCACCGGATGCGCCGGTCAAGGCTGCCGGAGGCCTCGAAGACGGTAGTCTCGGTACGAGTTTTGAAAAAATCAGTGCTGCCGTTGAAGGGGCAGATCAAGGGGATGGGGTAGCCTTGATCATGGATATGGGCAGCGCCGTCATGACGGCTGAAATGGTGGCCGAAAGCATGGACGATCGGAAAATCCGTCTCTTGGATTGCCCTTTTATCGAAGGCGCTGTCATTGCCGCTATTGAAGCGGCCGGCGGCACCCCTCTTTCGGCCATGCAGGAAAAAGTAGAATCCAGCCGGGATAGGAAGTTGTAAGCAGTCACGATGAAACACTTTTTTAAACGACTCTCCCTCATCTTTATTTGTCTGGCCGTTCTCGTCGCCGGTGTCGGCATGTATATCGGCAATATGGCCTACGAAGAATTTTACGATGCACCGTGGGATCAGATACTGGGGATTGAAAATCACAGCCGCGACGTTTCGACGATCCGTCAATGGGAACGGGAACGGGATTGGGAACCGGTCCGGGTCAATGCGCCGGACGGAAAAATCCTGCGCGGGACCTATATTGAAAATCGCCGCGACTCACACAAGACGGTTATCCTCATCCATGGTTTGTACCAAAATAGAACAATGTGTCTGCCCTACATGGATGAATACCGCCGCCTGGGTTATAACATTCTGCTCATCGATTTGCGGGGCCATGGTGAAAGTGAAGGCGACCACACCGAATGGGGGATAAGCGAAGTCGATGACTTACTGATGTGGTGTCAGTGGCTGCAAAACCGCGATCCGCAGATGACCATCGGTCTGCACGGTATTTCCCTTGGCGCCTCGATGGCCTTATTGTACGCCGGCAGTGAATACGGTCAGGATGTATCCTTTGTCGTCGCCGACAGTGCCTATGGCAATATCATCTCCCTCGGCCGGGAAAAATTATGGCAAGCCGTCGGTGACAAACGGGCTATTTGGGGATATAACCTTCTCGATCCCTTCTTCCAGGCGGCCATGTTCTACCATACCCATAAAATGGTGTCGTCCCTGGAACCGGCCCAGGCTGTAAAACGGATGAAAGTCCCGGTACTTTTTCTTCACGGTAGTGAGGATGAATTGGTTCCGGTGAAGACCGCCAGAAGTTTATATGACAACTGTACGAGTCCTAAGAAGGAAATTCATATTTTTGAAGGATCTCCTCATGCTGTTGGCATTGAGACCGATCAAAGTGAATATATGCGTGTTTTGAGCCAATTCTTAGAAGAGGATGCCGATTCAGTCTAAAAAATGTCTGGATCTATGCATTTCCGATACTTGACTATTTTTCGATACCCGACTATTATTAGTATAGTACATTTCCGCCATCTACTAGATATGGTAGATGGCGGTTGTATGTCTACGATACATTGTTGGAGGAGGAAATGGAATGAACGAACAAGAATGGCTCGGCAGTGACAATCAGCTGGGACTCGATATTTGGAAGAATAAATACTGTGATGATGGCGAAACTTTCGACCACTGGCTTGAACGAATCAGTGGCGGCGACAGTGAAGTGGCTGATTTGATCAAAGAAAAAAAGTTTCTCTTTGGCGGCCGCATCTTGGCAAACCGCGGACTGGAATGCGAAGGCAAAAAGATAACCTTATCCAATTGCTACGTCATGACACCGCCGGAAGACAGTATTGAAAGCATCTTCGACCGGGCCGGGAAACTGGCGCGCACCTATAGCTACGGCGGAGGATGCGGCATCGATATTTCTCAGCTCAGTCCCAAAGGCGCCCGCATCAACAACGCGGCTAAAGAAACGAGCGGTTCCATTTCCTTTATGACTCTCTATTCGCTGGTTACGGAACTTATCGGCCAGAACGGGCGTCGCGGCGCACTGATGATTTCCATCGACTGTGCTCACCCGGACGTGCTGGATTTCATTAAGCTTAAAACGGACCTTGATAAAGTTACGAAGGCCAATATTTCGATTCGCCTTAGCGATGAATTCATGGAAGCCGTCAAGGAGCATAAGCAGTTCCGCCTGCACTTTACTCGTAAAGAAACGGGGCAGGTCATCGAAAGCTTGGTCAACGCAGCTGATGTATTCCGTCTCGTTGCTGAAACGAACTGGGATTATGCCGAACCGGGAGCCCTCTTTTGGGACCGCATCAAGTCGTGGAACCTCTTGGCCAATACGCCGGAATTCTCCTTTGCCGGGGTCAATCCCTGTGCCGAAGAACCCTTGCCGGCCGGTGGTTCATGCCTCCTCGGCAGCCTCAACTTGGCAAACTTCGTAACATCCCCCTTTACGCCGAATGCTTCCTTTGACTTTGACGAATTCAAGCGCTGCGTCGTCATCGCCGTTCGCGCTTTAAATGACGTTCTTGAAGAAGGCCTTCCCCTCCATCCCTTGGAAGAACAGCGGGAAAGCGTTACGGCTTGGCGCCAGATCGGCCTCGGTATCATGGGACTTGGTGACATGCTTATTCAGATGGGACTGACCTATGGCAGTAAGGATGCCGTTGATTTCTGCCATGATATCGGCTTTGCCATGGCGGATACGGCCATTGCCGCTTCGGCGGATCTGGCACACGAACGGGGTGCCTTTGCTAAATGCCATATCGATGAAATCATGAGCACACCGTATTTTAAAGCCAATACGACGGATGCAACGGCTGAAAAGGTAAAGGAATACGGCCTGCGCAATTCCCAGTTGCTCACCATCGCGCCGACGGGAACCTTGTCGACGATGCTCGGCATATCCGGCGGGATTGAACCGATTTATGCCAATTTCTACGAAAGAAAAACTGAATCCCTTCACGGGACGGACGTGTACTACAAAGTCTATACGCCTATCGTGGAACGGTATATGAAGGCCCGTAAGCTGAAAGATGACGGCGAATTGCCGGATTACTTCGTCACGGCCTTGACCCTCGACTACCGCGAACGCGTCGCCATGCAGGCTGCTTGGCAGCGTCACATCGATGCGTCCATCAGTTCGACAGTCAATGTACCCAACAGCTTCACCGTCGAAGATACGGAAAACCTCTACCTCTTGGCCTATGAAAACGGCTGCAAGGGCCTGACCTTATTCCGTGACGGCTGCAAACGGGCCGGCATCCTGACGACGCATGAAGAAGAAAAACCGGTACCGACGGCCGGCGAAGGCCTCGAACGCGGTGAAATCGTCAGCATCGACGACAACGTCATCGGCAAGAAGCGCAAGCTCATTACGGGCTGCGGCAGCCTGCACTGCATGGCCTTCTTTGATCCCCAGACCGGGGCTCTGCTTGAAACGTATTTGAGTAAGGGATCTACGGGCGGCTGCAATAACTTCATGATCGGCCTGTCGCGTATGATTTCTATCAGCGCCCGTGCCGGCATCGATATTTATACCATCGTCGATCAGCTCAATTCGACGGGGAACTGCCCGTCCTATTCGGTCCGCCGGGTGACGCGCGGTGATACCAGCCGCGGCTCGTGCTGCCCCATGGCCGTCGGCAATGCCCTCCTCGACATGTTCGATGAAGTCCAGCAGGAACTGCAGCAGACAGAATCCGTCGCCAGCGGTCATACCCCACCGGTGAAAAAAGCTCCGGTCCGCCCGAGAGCTGAAAAGAAAGTCACGGCTGAAAGCATCCTTTGCCCCCAGTGCGGCGAACCTTTGACCTTCGAAGGCGGCTGCAATACCTGCAAGAACTGCGGCTGGAGTAAATGCAGTTAAGGTAAGTGGGAGGGCTCATCGCCCCAAAAATCGATGCGTCATCCCACTATAGTTATGATGTCGTATCGATCCTATAGGCTGAGATGAGGGGAACCATTTATTAAAAAAATTCCTTGTGTGGATGAGAATGCAGTCTGTAAAGGGCGTAAATGTTTTTTTACTAAAGCCAGTATTGACAGACTGGGACATTATGTTTATAATATACATAATTTTACAGAAAGCGATGAAAGAGAAGCAAATTACGGGTCTTTTCAGAGAGCTGCCGGTCGGTGCGAGGCAGTATGGCTGTAAGGCGTTCCGCTCCGGAGCTGCAAATGATGAATTTGACGGGTACGCCCGATACAGCGGTACAAGTTGGCCGAAAGGCAAGTTGGGTGGCAACGCGGGAATACAACTCTCGTCCCTTTGATGGGACGGGAGTTTTTTTTATAGCAGAAGACTTTCCCTGCGGTCTTCGCTTCATAAGAGGGGGAGAAACATGAAAAGAGTGTACAATTTCAATGCCGGTCCATCGGCAATGCCTTTGGAAGTACTGAAAGAAGTGCAAGATGAATTTCTCGATTTCAATGGAACCGGTATGAGTATCGTTGAAATCAGTCATCGCAGTGCCGCCTATCAAGCTATGCAGGATGATACGGTGGCCATGCTGAAGAAGCTCTTGGTCGTTCCGGATGATTATCATATCGTCTTTATCCAAGGCGGCGGCAGTATGCAGTTTACCATGCATGCAGCCAATTTCCTGAAAAATCGCGGCGGGTATTTGAATACCGGCGTCTGGTCCAATAAGGCTATGGAAGCGGCGTCCTTTTTCGGCGAAACCTATGAAGTCGCTTCGAGTAAGGCTGAGGGATTTTCTTATATTCCCAAAGCGGAGAGCTTCGTCGTAAAAGCGGATACGGACTACGTCTATATGACGTCGAACAACACGATTCACGGGACGCAGTGGAAGAGTTTTCCTTCCTTCGACGTGCCTTTGTTCTGCGATATGTCCAGCGATTTTCTCAGCCGTCCCGTCGATATCAAGCAGTTTGACTTCATCTATGCCGGTGTTCAGAAAAATGTCGGTCCTGCCGGCGTCGTCGTAGCTATCATCAAAGATGATCTCTTGAAAAAAGTCTGCCGCGACTTGCCGGTCATGATGCAGTATAAGACCTACGTCGATCATGATTCAACGTATAATACACCGCCGGTGTTCAATATTTACTTCGTCAATAAAGTCGCTCACTGGCTTGATCGTAACGGCGGCCTCTCGGCCATGGCGAAGCGCAATCAGGAAAAAGCAGCCCTCGTCTATGACGCCATCGATGAAAGCAACGGCTTTTATCGGGGCCATGCCGCGAAAGATTCACGCAGTCTGATGAACGTTACCTTCAACCTGCCGACACCGGAATTGGAAGCTCAGTTCGTCGCAGCCGCAGCCGAACAGGATCTCATCGGCATCAAAGGGCACCGCTCCATCGGCGGCTGCCGGGCTTCTCTGTATAACGCCGTTACGGAAGAAGGCTGCCGGGCCTTGGCGGATTTCATGAAAGATTTCCATAAAAAGCATTAATATTGTATATAAGGAATAGGATCTATAGGGGGATACGAAAATGAAAATTTTAGTCAGCGATGACGTATCGATGAAGGGCGTAGAGCTCCTTCGTGAAAATGGTTACGAAGTCGACGTTAAGAAAAATCTCGATGAAGAAGGGCTCATCGCCTGCATTGGCGAATACGACGGCCTCATTACCCGCTCGATGACCCACGTTACGGAAAAGGTCATCGCCGCCGCAACGAAACTGAAAGTCGTCGGCCGTGCCGGTGTCGGTGTCGACAGCATCGACTTGAAGAGTGCTACGGCTCGCGGCATTGTCGTCGTCAATACGCCGACGTCGAATACGTTAGCGGCGACGGAACACACCTGCGCCATGATTATGGCCATTACCCGCCACATTCCGCAGGCTCATAATTCCCTGATGGCCGGCAACTGGGACCGCAAGACCTTTACGGGCATTCAGCTCCAGAATAAGACTCTCGGCATCATCGGCGTCGGCCGCATCGGTTCGCGGATTGCAAAACGGATGCAGGCCATGGAAATGAAGACCATCGGCTATGACCCGTATATTCCCGAAGAACGGTTTAAACAACTCGGCGTTGAACCCGTCGATTTAGATACCCTTCTCGAACGGTCGGACTACATTACGATGCACACGCCGCTGACCAAGGAAACGACAGGCCTTATCGGTAAGGATGAAATTGCCAAGATGAAAGATGGCGTGCGGGTCATCAACGTCTCGCGCGGTGCCGTCCTCGACATCAATGCCCTGGCCGATGCCTTGAAGAGCGGCCACGTAGCCGGCGCTGCCATCGACGTATTTCCGACGGAACCGCTTACGACGGATATCAATCCCTTCGTTGGTATGGACAATGTCGTCATCACGCCGCATCTCGGCGCTTCGACCGTAGAAGCACAGATCGGTGTTTCCGTTGACGTTGCCGAAGGCGTCATGGAAGCCTTGAAGGGCGAACCCGTTGCTACGGCTGTCAATATGGCTCCCGTTCCGCCTCATGTCTACAACGTTATCCATCCTTATTTCGACCTCATGGAACGGATGGGGAATTTAGGCGTATATTTGGCCGATGCACCCATGAAGGAAATCGAAGTCGAATATACGGGCGAACTGGCCGATACGGAAACGCGCCTTTTGACGACGGCCGTTCTTAAAGGGGCTTTAAATCCCATCCTGCAGGAATCAGTCAATTACGTCAACGCTTCTGAAGTGGCTAAGACGCGCCACATTGCCGTTAAGGAAATCAACAGTCAGTCCAACAACTACTTTGTAAACTCAGTTACTGTCCGCGTTCGGACCAATAAAGGCGAACACGCCATTGTCGGCGTCCTGTTCAATGGGACGGAAGCGAAAATCGTTCAGATCGATGAATACCGCGTCGACTTTAAACCGGAAGGCTACTTGCTCCTCGTACCCCACGTCGACCAGCCGAATATGATCGGTCAGATTTCGACCATCCTCGGCCAGGCTCATATCAACATCATGGGCATGCAGGTCGGCCGCATGACGACGACGGGCAACAACATCATGGCCATTGCCGTCCAGGATGATATTCCTAACGACATCATGGTCAAGCTCCGCTCGATCAACGGGATTCTCGACATTAAACTCATTCACTGTGACACACACTAAAAGGGGAAGATTATGGTACGCATCATACTTATTCGCCACGGCGAAACACAATGGAACATTGAAGGCCGCTACCAGGGACAGGAAGACACGCACCTCAGCGAACGGGGCCAGCTCCAAGGCCGCATGGTTGCTGACGGCTTAAAGAATACGCCCATTGACGTGGCTATTTCAAGTCCGCTCGAACGGTCCTACATGACCTGCTCTTTCTGTGCGGCGCTTCACGGTCTCACGGTCTTAAAAGATGATCGCCTCCTTGAAATCAATCACGGTGATTGGGAAGGGCGGCTGGCTGATGACATCAAGGCTCAGTATCCTGATGAATTTCAGCGCTGGCATACGGCGCCTCACACGGTCACCATGCCGGGCAAGGGCGGCGAGTCCTTGGAAGACGTCCGCAGCCGTGTCCGGGCGGCCTTCGATGATTACGTTCAGAAATATGAAGGCAAGACGGTCTTGGTGGCAGCTCACGATGCCGTAAACAAGGCCATCATTTGTGACGTTCTGGGCCTTGATTTAAGCCATTTTTGGCAGATCAAGCAGGACAATACCTGCATCAACGTCTTAGAATGGCAGGATGGGACCTGGCGTTTGGTCCTGCTCAATTCGACGAATCATATGGGGTATTTGTTCAGTGGTATTGAACAAAAAGGGTTATAATACTATCGCAGCGAGGTAGTTAAAGTATATTTACAGAGGAAGGAAGCAGCTATCATGTTAGATACGAAATTCATCCGCGACCACGTAGAAGAAGTAAAGGAAAATATTAAGAATCGCCACGCCCATGCCGACGTCGACGCCTTCGTCGCCTTAGACGATAAACGGCGTGAAATCCTTCAAAAAGTCGAAGCCATGAAGAATGAACGCAATACGGTTACCAAGGAAATCAGCCAGCTCAAACGCAATAAAGAAAATGCCGACGCCCAGATTGCCGCTATGAAGAAACTCGGCGACGACATCGACGTCCTCGATAAGGAAGTCAAGGCTGTCGAAGCCGATATGCACGCCATCCAGCTCATGATCCCCAATATGTGCCATCCGTCGGTTCCGGTCGGCAACGACGACAGCGATAACCCGGAAGTCCGCAAGTGGGGCGAACCGAAACAGTTCGACTTTGAACCGCTGAACCACTGGGACGTCGGCGAACGCTTAGGCCTTCTCGATTCTGAACGGGCCGCAAAGGTTACCGGTGCCCGTTTCTATTACTATGTCGGCGCCGGCGCCCGTTTGGAACGCGCTGTGTACAATTTCATGCTCGACCAACATACGGAAAAAGACGGCTACACCGAAGTCATTCCGCCATATATCGTCAATCGCGATTCCATGACCGGTACGGGTCAGCTGCCGAAATTTGCGGAAGACATGTATAAGCTCAATGTCGAAGGCGAAGAAATGTATATGATCCCGACGGCAGAAGTACCGCTTACCAACTATTACCGCGGTGAAATCATCGACGGCAGTAAACTGCCGATTTACTTCACGTCCCTGACACCGTGCTTCCGCGCTGAAGCCGGTTCTGCCGGCCGCGATACGCGAGGCCTCATTCGCCAGCATCAGTTCCATAAAGTCGAAATGGTAAAATATTCGGCTCCGGAAACGAGCTACGATGAACTCGATAAACTGACACAGAATGCCGAAGATATCTTAAAGGCTTTGGGCCTTCCCTATCACGTCGTCTGCCTCTGCACGGGCGATATCGGTTTCTCGGCTGCCAAGACTTTCGACGTCGAAGTCTGGTTCCCGGCCCAGGGGAAATACCGTGAAATTTCTTCGTGTTCCAATACGGAAGATTTCCAGGCACGGCGGGCTAACATCCGCTTCCGCCGGAACCCGAAATCGAAGCCGGAATTCGTTCATACCTTAAACGGTTCGGGCTTGGCTGTAGGCCGCACGGTCGCTGCTATTCTCGAAAACTATCAGCAGGCTGACGGCTCGGTCGTAGTACCGGAAGTCCTTCGTCCGTACATGCACTGCGACGTCATTACGAAAGAAAAATAAAAGTCTCGTCCCTGAGATGCTGTTAAAAAAACTCCTGTCTAAAAGCAGGAGTTTTTTACTTTGCCTAGAAATAATACTATATATGTGTTTTCGTTATTTTTAGACAAGGAGGTTCCTTATGAATCGCGTATTGACCTTGGAGTTTGTCCGCGTTACGGAAGCGGCAGCGGTAAAAGCCGGCCGTCTCATGGGGAAGGGCGATAAGAATGGCGCCGATCAACTGGCTGTCGACGGTATGCATTCGATCTTGTCGACGGTTCCCATCGACGGTACGGTCGTCATTGGCGAAGGGGAAATGGATGAGGCCCCCATGTTATATATCGGCGAAAAAGTCGGTGCCGGTGGTACGGAAGTCGATATTGCCGTCGATCCCTTGGAAGGGACGAATTTGACGGCAAAAGGGCAGGACGGATCCATTTCGGTCATGGCTATTGCCGGGAAAGGTGATTTACTTCACGCGCCGGACATGTATATGGAAAAGCTCTGCGTCGGACCGCGGGCTAAGGGGCGTATCGACTTGAATCAGTCGGTGCCGGAAAACCTGCGCCGCATCGCCGAGGGCTTAGAACGAGGCATCGATGACTTGACCGTCGTCATCCTCGACCGGCCGCGCCACAAAGACCTTATCGACGAGTGCCGCAGCGCCGGTGCCCGTATCAAGCTCATTACCGACGGCGACGTTTCACCGGCGGTCGACGCCGGTATCGAAGGTTCCGGCGTTCACGTCGTCATGGGAATCGGCGGTGCACCGGAAGGGGTTCTGGCAGCGGCCGCCTTGAAGTGCCTCGGCGGCGATATGCAGGCCCGCCTCATTCCTTATACCGACGAAGAACGGCAGCGCTGTTTGGATATGGGCATCAAAGATATTAACAAGGTCATGACCCTCGATGATCTGGTAAAAGGGGATGACTGCATTTTCTCGGCGACAGCCATTACCAATACGCCCATGATGCGCGGCGTTCAGTACTTTGGCGGCGGTGCCCGGACGATGTCCGTCGTCATGCGTTACCGCAGCGGAACGATTCGTTTTATCGATACCTTCCACCGCTTCAATAAAGAAGCGAAATGGAGTATCCACCTATAACATTTCCTTTACAAGGTATTCCTAAAAAAGGGCTTGTCGCCTAGGCGCCAAGCCTTTTTTTTTCTTTCCGTTTATGGTAGAATAATTTGATAGTAATTATATGCTCAATAGAATGGCATCTTCAGGCATCGCGTCTTTGGAGGCCATTTAGATAAAACTACTCGAATACTATTAGGAGGCACCAGAATTGGAGAAACTTGTTATTCATGGTGGAAAGCCCTTACAGGGCACTGTTCGCGTCAGTGGGGCTAAAAATGCCGTACTGCCCATTATCGTCGCATCTATGTTGGGAACGACGAAAAGTACATTGACCGAGATTCCGAAGCTCGCTGACGTCCATACCGTCTGCGACGTCATCGAATCCCTCGGCGTCCATATAGAACACCCCGAAAGAGATACCCTTATCATTGATGCCCGGGAGTTGACATCGACGACGGCACCGTATGATTTGGTCCGCCGCATGCGTGCGTCCTTTTTAGTTATGGGACCGCTCTTGGCCCGCAAGGGGAGAGCACAGATTTCCCTGCCCGGCGGCTGCTCCATCGGTGCGCGTCCGATTGACTTGCACCTCAAGGCCTTTGAAGCCATGGGTGCCGTCATCAACCTTGAAAACGGCGATATCGAAGCCGTAGCCCCAAATGGGCTGCAGGGCGCTCAGATTTACCTTGATTTCCCCAGTGTCGGTGCGACGGAAAACATCATCATGGCTGCTTCCATGGCTAATGGCAAGACGGTCCTCGAAAATGCTGCTGAAGAACCGGAAATCGTCGATTTGGCAACCTATCTGAACAGCATGGGTGCCAATATTCGCGGTGCCGGTACCAACGTCATCCGCATCGAAGGTGTCAAGGAACTCCACGGTGCCAGCCACGCCGTTATCCCCGACCGCATCGAGGCCGGTACCTTTATGATCGGCGCCGCTATGACCAAGGGCAACATCTTCGTTGAAAATGCCATTTCAGAGCATTTGAAGCCCCTTATTTCTAAGTTAAAAGAAGTCGGTGCCGAAGTGGAGGAAGAAATCGACGGTATCCGCGTCATCGGCCATGAGCCTTTGCGGCCGGCCGATATAAAGACCTTGCCTTATCCCGGCTTTCCGACGGATATGCAGGCGCAGTTCATGGCGTTGACGACGCTCTGCCAAGGAACGAGCGTCGTTACGGAAACGGTCTTTGAAAACCGCTTCATGCACGTCGATGAATTTAAACGGATGGGTGCTAAAATCCGAATCGAAGGACGCAGCGCCATCGTAGAAGGCATAGAACAGCTTAAAGGCGCCTCGGTCAATGCCACCGACCTGCGTGCCGGAGCCGCCCTGGTCCTGGCGGGCTTGGTCGCTGAAGGCGAAACGGAAGTCGGTTATCTATACCACATCGACCGTGGTTACGATAATTTTGTATTAAAATTACAAAGGCTAGGTGCAGATATTGTTCGCGTCAATATTGAGGAAGAAGAAAACTAAAAAAAAGGTACAGCCGGCACGGCATTCCCGCTCGTTCTTTTTATCGAACTGGTTTGCCAGTGATATTGCCATTGATTTGGGGACGGCCAACATTATTGTATTCGTTAAAAATAAGGGCATCGTCGTCAATGAGCCGGCCGTCATCGCCGTCGATACGATGGAAAATAAGGTCGTTGCCATCGGCCGCGAAGCCCAGGCTATGATCGGGCGGACGCCGCGCAACATCCATGCCTACCACCCCCTGCGCAACGGCGTCATTGCCGACTACGATGCGACGGAGTACATGCTGCGGTATTTCATCCGCCGGGCCATTGGGAAGTCCTTGTTTTTTAAACCCCGCGTCGTCATCTGTGTCCCGTCGAGCGTTACCAACGTCGAACGGCGGGCTGTCATCGAAGCGGCCATGCAGGCCGGAGCCAGAAAGACGACGGTCATGGAAGAACCGCTGGCAGCAGCCATCGGGGCCGGCCTCGATATTGCCACGTCGAACGGGTCTATGGTCGTCGATATGGGCGGAGGCACGACGGATGTCGCCGTTCTCAGCCTGAGCGGCATCGTCATCAGTGAATCCCTGCGCATCGGCAGCAATACCTTTGATGAAGCCATCATCCGTTATTTGGAAAAGATAAAGCACGTCACCATTGGCCAGCACACGGCAGAAGAGCTGAAAATCTTAATCGGCACGGCTATGAGCGACGGCCGCCGCATGACGGCTGACGTCCGCGGCCGCAGCACGGAAACGGGACTTCCCGTATCGATTGATATCGATTCACAGGAAATCCGCCTGGCCATCGACGAACCGATTCAGACCGTCCTAAAGACGATCGTTTCCATCTTAGAAAAGACACCGCCCGAACTGGCGGCGGACATTGCCGACCACGGCATCGTCCTCACCGGCGGCGGATTACTTCTCGATAGTTTTGACCGTCTTATTTCCCGTACGACCGGCATGGCAGCCTATCTTTGCGAAGATCCGCTGCTCTGCGTGGCCCATGGTGCCGGCAAGGCCGTCCGAGAAATGGACCGCTTAAAAGATAGTTTTGATGATTTATAACTGTTTCGCTCTTTCAGTGAAATAGGGAATGGAGGGAGCCGTCATGAAAAAACTTTACAGACTCGCCGTATTAGCCGGACTCGCCGGTCTTCTCGCGATGCCGGCAGCTGCGGCTGATGTATCCTATATAACCGTATTGAGCGGCAGCGTCGTCAGTGTAGCCCCTGTCGGTGCCGCTGTTAAAGAAGGAGATGTTCTTCTTACGGTCAATTCTTTAGCCGGTCCGATGCCGGCAGCCCGTTCTGATAAAGACGGTGTTGTTAAATCGGTCCTCGTCCAGCCGGGCTCGCAGGTACAGCAGGGCGCCGTTGTCGTCGTGGTGGAAACGAAATGATGAAATCCTCCATGACGAAGAAAGTCTCTGCTTTACGGCGTATGGTGGGCCGAGTCTGTCTGACTGCGGCCTTTTCCTGTCTTTTGGCGGTTTCGGCACAGGCTCAGGAATTTATGAACGTCAGTGACGTCCAAATCGGTATGACCGGCTATGCCAAGACCGTCGTTCAAGGGACGGAAATCCAGACCTTCCCCGTTGAAATCTTAGGGGTCATGAAGAACAGCGGCCCGTCGGGGGATTTGATTCTGGCCAAGTTTTCCGGTCCCCTCATCGAACAGACCGGCGGCATTGCCCAAGGGATGAGCGGCAGTCCGGTTTACATCGACGGTAAGCTCCTCGGCGCCGTTGCCTACGGCTGGTCCTTTACCAACTCCCGCATTGGCATGATTACGCCCATCAACGACATGTTGAAACTGTGGAACGTGCCGACCAAGGAGGAAATCCGGCCTTTCAACGCCCGTGAATCGTCGCTCATTCCCATTGCTACGCCGTTGATGATGTCCGGTTTTGATACGACGTCGGCCGAGTGGATGAAGAGCAAGCTGCCCGATTATAATTTCATGCCCGTCGATACGGCATCGGCCAGCACCGATGATGTCGCCATGCCTTTAGAACCCGGCAGCAGTGTGGCTGCCGCCTTCGTTAACGGCGATATGAAGATGGGCGCTATCGGTACGGTTACCTACGTTGACAACGATCACATCGTCGCCTTTGGTCATCCTTTTTTGAAAAAGGGCAGTATCAATTATTTCATGCATAATGCCTATATTTTTACGGTTGTCAACAACCTGTCCAGCTCTTTCAAATTAGGATCTATCGGTGCTGAAGTCGGCAAGATTACCCAGGATCGGGGCGCCGGCATCAGCGGTCAGTACGACTATTTGGCACCGGGCATTCCGGTTACGATCAACGTACGCGATACCGATACCGATACGGCCATGACTAAACGCGTTAAGATCATTGAAGACAATGAACTGACCCCTGTTTTAGCTGCGACGACGGTCTATAATACGGTCAATAAGACCATCGACCGCACCGGCGGCGGCACGGCGACCTTGTCCTATACCATTCGCTCGTCTAATGGCCGCGATAAGGACATTACCCGCCACAATATGTATTATTCTGAAGAAAATATCAATGAAAAGAGCATTGATGAATTGTACAATGTTCTCGATATCTTAAAGCACAACGAATTTATTGATTATCCCGTTCTCGATATCACCATGAACGTCGATATTACCCAGGCCCGCAAGTCGGCCTCCATCGTCGATGCTACAGCCGCTCCGGTTGTCGTAAGTCCCGGGGACAACGTATACTTTAAAGTAAAACTCCATCCCTACCGCGGTGTCGATGAAGTGAAGACCATGAGCTTTACCGTGCCTAAGGATCAGCCCTTGGGGGATATGGTATTAGAAGTCCGCGGCGGCGGTGTCATTCCTTTGCCGTATTTGATCGAAAAGCAGCGCTACAACTTGACCGATGAAATCATCAAACGCCTGCGTCGCTACAAAGATTTTGATGCTTTGAAAAAAGAAATTGACAAGGAAGACTCCAATAATGATTTGGTCATTGAAATCCTCGATCAGGGCGTCAGCATGATCAATGAAAGCGGGACCAAGGTGAGCAAGGAGAAAATCCGCGGTAAAGAACCGGGAACCAGTGCCAAAGATGTCATTAAGCCGAGCAAGCACAATGTGGGCGACGACAATCAAAGCGATGCCAAGTCATCCATCGCTACGCCGTACATCGTCAAAGGCGACGGCCAGATAACGATTAAAGTCGTAACCCCGGAAAAACGCGATGCCTTCCTCGCCAAGAACCACAATATCAATGAAGCCAAGGCGATCATCGGTGATGAATCGGATGGAGCGTCTCAAGATGACGAACTGGTAAAATCCGACAAGACCGATGACAGCAAGGATACCGATAAAAAGAACGACAAAAATCAAGATAAGGACGGCGGTAAAGATGCGGCTTCCGTGATTCGGACAGTCGACCTCGATCTGTTCCACTGAGTGTAAAACCGGCTCTTTTACCGGACAAATCGTCCTGCTTTAATAAGACCTGAAAAGGGCTGTCTTCGGACGGCCCTTTTTACTTGCCATTTTTCGCATAAAATGCTATTATTTTACCTATGGAAACTCAAATTAGAATTTTAGTTTTCAGCCTTTATTTTCTCACAATTTAGGCACAATTAAATATTGGTGTTTTACATCCATTTTTAATAATGGTATAGTAAAAGTAGTCTACTACTTAGGGAAAGGGCGGTCTTTCATGCAGAAACTTTTAGAAGACATTGGGAAGTTTACCATCCATGTCTTTGAACAAGTCGGTGTCATCGCCATCCTTTTTGCCCGGACGCTGCGCCAGCTTCCGAAGAATCAACGGCAGCTGATGTTCAACCAGATGGCTCATCTCGGCGTCAATTCCCTGCCTATCGTCAGTATGACACTGCTCTTTGCCGGTATGGTCATGACCTTACAGATCGTCGACATTCTCCTGCGCTACGGAGCACAGTCGACCTTAGGCGGCGTCATGTCCGTTGCTATGGGGCGTGAGTTGGGTCCTATCTTAACGGGCGTCGTCATGGCCGGCCGCGTCGGCGCTGCTATGACGGCAGAAATAGGGACCATGAAGGTTACCGAGCAAATCGACGCCCTGCGCTGCATGGCCGTCAATCCTATTGCTTATTTGGTCGTTCCTCGATTTATTGCCTGCGTCATCATGGTGCCGATGCTGGCTTTTTACGGCTATGTCATCGGGACGGCCGGCGGCTACGGCGTGGCGACCCTCGGGGCCGGTCTGACGCATTTTACGTATGTAAATTCGATTGAATTATTTACGAACATAAGCGATGTCGTCCTGGGCATGGTCAAAGCTATGTTTTTTGGCGGTATCATTGCCCTCGTTGCCTGCAATGAAGGCATGAATGCTCAAAGTGGTGCTGAAGGCGTCGGTCAGGCGACGACGAAATCCGTCGTGACATCGATCATCTTTATTTTTATCTGCAATTATATCTTATCCGTTTTATTATATTGAGGAGGATCATGATTCGTCTTCGCGATGTGACCGTCGCTTATGGCGATAAGGTCATACTGGACAACATTAATTTAGACATTCATCAGGGAGAGACCTTGGCCGTCCTCGGTGCCAGCGGTTCCGGCAAGAGTACGATCCTGCGCCTCATCATCGGTCTGCAAAAGCCGACAAGGGGCCATGTTTTCTTCCATGATACGGATATTACCACTTATGATGAAGACCAGCTGATGGAGGTTCGCCGTCACATGGGGATGGTTTTTCAGTATTCCGCCCTCTTCGATTCCATGACGGTTGGTGAAAACGTAGCCTTCGGCCTTCGTCAGCATACTCACGACGATGCGGCGACGCGGCAGCGAATCGTCAAGGAAAAACTCCATCTCGTCGGTCTCGATGGGATTGAAGATATGATGCCCAATGATTTATCCGGCGGTATGAAAAAACGCGTCAGTTTAGCCAGGGCCATTGCCCTCGACCCGCAGGTCATCCTCTATGATGAACCGACGGCCGGCCTCGATCCGCTGCGCTGCATGGATATCAATCGTCTGGTCGTCAGCATGCAAAAACAGATTCACGCCACCTCGGTCATCGTTACCCACGATATGGATTCGGCTTTTTTTGTCGCCGACCGGTTGGCTTATTTACAGGATGGGCGCTTTCGGCTCATTGCCGATAAAAAAAGTTTTGCCCAAACCGATGACGAAGACGTTCAACGCTTTATCCACGGCGGTCGTCTTCCGGAAGAAAGAGGGGATAGTCTATGAAGTGGAGCTCAGAAGCCAAAGTAGGTTTCGTCACCATCGTCGCTGTCCTCTTATTCAGCGGCGTCGTCATGGGCCTGGCCCATATCGAACTCTTTGGCAAGCCGGGCTTTGTCATCCATACCGAATTTAATGATGCCAACGGGCTGCAAAAAGGAAATTCTGTCCGCTACGTAGGCGTCCATGTCGGTAAGGTCGAAAAAGTAACGCCGTCGCGAAACGGCGTCGACGTGACCATGAAAATCGATAAGGGAACAGAAATTCCGAGGGACTCGAAAATCGTCATTACAACGGACGGTCTCTTAGGGGAGAAAATCGTTTCTATTTCTCCCGGTGCCGACCGCAGCCACCTCTTAGCTGACGGCGATTATATCGACGGCAAGCAGGGCAAGACCATGGACGATATGATGGACAGCGCCAGCAAACTCATGGGGAGCGCCGATGAGATGGTCAAGAGCCTCAATGCCGTTATCGGTGATGAAAAAACTCAGGCTGCCATGCGCGGTTCCATTCAAAATATCGATGCTATTACGGGCCGGACCAGTCAGATGCTCGATGCCAACGCGGCCAATGTTGAAGCGATTACGGCTAACATGGCGGCGGTGACGGCGCAAATGAATGCGTCTATGCAGCAGCTCGATGGTGACGGTGCGACCTCGGCCAATGCCCGGGAAACGGCGGCCAATATAAAATCGATTACCGATCGCTTTGAAAATATCGCCCAGTCTATGGAAAAGATGACGACTGACCCCAAGACCCAGGCCAATATCCAGACGACGCTCGATAATACGGCCCAGATAACGACCAAGGTCAATAAAATCCTTGGCGGTTCATCGGATATCAAAGTCGAAGGCGAAGGCGGACTCTTATATAACACGACGAAGAACGAAACGAGCGGCAATGTAAATTTTAGGGTGTACCGCGGCGATAGCTTTGGCTTGATCGGAGCTGAAAATATCGGTAACGGTACGAACCTCAACTTACAGTACGGCCGTCGTAACGGCATCTTTGATTTGAGGGCCGGATTGATCAACGGCGACCTCGGTATCGGTACTGATTTATTCCACGACGGGCCTTTTCGCCTGTCCCTTGAAGGGTACGATCCCGATGACTGGCGTTTTCGCTTAAAAGCCCAGTATCGGCTGACGTCGGATCTCTACCTTTTCAGCCAGTTCACGCGGCCCATGAGTCGTCGCGATGGCGGCAACTATTATGGTATTAATTATGCTTTTTAGCAAATTCTATATAAAGAAAACAGGGGGTACCCATGATGAACAACAAACTGTATAAGAAATTGGTCATCGCCATGATGATTACAACCATAAGCACAGTCGCCGTTGCGTCCGCTGACGATACGACGGCATCGGTCCGTCCTGTCGATCTGTCCCAGGCCGATGAAGTCCAGGCCCGGGCTAAAGCGGAAGATAAGGAAATCAAAGCCCAGCAGGCACAGCAGAAAAAGGCTGCTAAGGCCGAAGCGAAGGCACGTGCCAAAGCCAATGCCCAGACCGCGGATATTACGCCGGAAATGCGTGAAACACTGGCCCAAAAGATTGCCGATGATTCGGCGAAACTGGCTGAGAAAGAAGCGGCTAAACGGGCTAAGAAAAATGAAATCGATCCGGTCATCGTCGTCGGCCGCGTGCCGACGAACGGCGTCGTCGATTTGACCTTGCCCAGAACGGTTCAGATGGCCCTCGATTACAACCGCGATATCAAGAACTCCAAGTACTCCCTGCGCAAGGCAGAATATGCCATCGATGAAGCCAGAGCCGGCAGAGCCCCCGTCGTCGACTACACCTTCAGCGCTCAGCGTACGCGGGCTACGAACGCCAGCCTCGCTTCGTCCCGGAGCACAAATGCCATTTCCAATGCCTTTGGAAACTCCCTGGCTGTGACCATTCCTCTCTATACGGGCGGTAAGGTCGAAGGCAGTATTGACGTTGCCAAATTGGGTAAAGTCGATGCCCAGGAAGAAATCCTCCGTGTCGAACAGGCGACGAAATATTCGGCTGTTGAAGGCTACTATGCCCTCTTAGCCTATCAGGAATTACAAGGCGTCTATCAGGAGGCCGTTACCAATCTCCAGGGCCATTTAGATAACGTCCAGGCCCAGTACAACGTCGGCACGAAAGCCCGCGTCGACGTCTTGTCGTCTGCTGTTTCCCTGGCCAATGCCAAGACGACAGCCGTTACGGCCGAAAATAATGTGGCCATTTCCGAATCGAATTTAAATAATATCCTCGGCCTGCCGTTACAGACGCAGCTCAATCTGGCCGATCATCAACTGCCCTTTAATACTTACAACATTTCCCTTCAGGAAGCCACGGACTACGCCATGAGATACCGCCCGGAAGTCCTCCAGGCAGCCCTTGCGGTACAGCAGGCTGAACGAAACATCTCTATTGCCGACGCCGGCAATAAACCGACGGTTTCGGTTACCGGCGGCAATAGCTGGTCGGATAATAACTTCCCCGGCGTCGATTCCGACCGCCGCAGCTGGAATATCGGTGCCGGTGTAACCTACACCTTCTATGACGGCGGCGCGACTAAAGCCAAGGTCAACCAGGCTAAACAAGACCTCTTGGTTGCACGGGAAACGGAACAGGCCACGCGCGAATCGGTACAGCTCGCCGTCAAGCAGGCCTACCTCAATATTCGCAGTGCAGCGCAAAAGGTCGAAGAAACGCAGACCATTGTCGACCAGGCCCGCGAAAACTATCGTATCCAGAACATCCGCTATCAGGCAGGTGTCGGCATCAACCTGGACGTTCTTGATGCCCAGCTGAGCCTCAATGAAGCTCAGGTCAACCACATCCAGGCCCTGTACGACTACAACGTCGGCATTGCCAAACTTGAACAAGTCATGGGTGTCGACGTCGAATCAGGCGTCATCCATCCGTCTTTGAACGGAACAGGCGGTCAATATTAAGGGAAGAGGACGATGACAGGTTTTTAACAATTTTCGGAGAAACGTTCCGATTTGTCATCTATTTCTTGATTTTCCGCAATACCATAGGTAGAATAAAGAGAGAATTAGAACGTGTAATTCTCTCTTTTTTCGTATGTGGAGCTTGCTTATGAAGAAAAAATGGATTGCTGCCTGCGGTTTTTCCGCTTTTTTTCTATCTGCCGGCATTGCCTTGTGGATGGAAAAACCGGCTTTAACCCAAATGGCGAGCAATATGATTACGACAACTGCAAACAGTAAACTGAATGGAACCTTGGGGTTCTCTTCTCTTGATATATCTTTGACCGGCCAAGTGGTCTTGGCAAAACCGGTTATTAAAGATTCGCAGGGCCGCATCGTTTTCGAAGGCGAGGACGTCCGCATCTATGTCAATCCCGGTAAGATTGTAACGGCGTTAAAGCAAGGGGAAATCCTCCAGGCATTGGATACAGCCGACGTCAATGAACCGGTCCTTCATCTGTGGCAGAATCGAGACGGATCGTGGAATATCACGTCGATTTTGAAACCGACGGAAAGCAGCAGTGATTCCGGCTTTCGCGGCGTGATCCGTGTTCATGACGGTACGGTACGGGCGCTGTTGCCTGATAATACCCTCGTCGTCGGGAACGACGTTATGGCCAGTGTTTCCTTCGCCAAGTACCCGTCCATGGACATCGATGCCGATATGAATGTCGACGGACAGAAAATCACGGCTCATGGAAGGTATGCTTCCAGTCGGCAGTATGACTTTGTCGTCAATGCCGATGCCGTCGACGCCCGGTATGCGTCCTTCCTCATTCCGGCCTCAAACGACGTCGTCCTTCAGAACGGCACTGTCAAAAATGCCAAGGTCCGCGTTGCTGACAGTCACAAGGGCTTTTTCATGTCCGGTCAGGCCGATTTTGCGGACGGTAAATTGGATGTAAGCGGCGTTGCCATTGACGAATTAAAAGGCCATGCCGATCTTACGACCAACGACGTTACCCTGTCAGGTGTCGAGGGCTTGGCCAACGGTCAGGCCTTCCGCATCGACGGTAAGGTCGTAACCAATGGGGATGTTCCCGTTTTCAATCTCAACGTCGACGTACCCGGTGCGGATGTGACGGCTTTCGCAGGCTACATCCCGGAAGGAACCAGCGGGACGGCGGATTTTAAAGGTATTGTCTGGGGCTCGACAGAGGATGTCCGAGTGAAGGGAACTGCCGGTATTCATAACTTTGCCTATAACGGCTACACCGTCGATGAGGCTTCGGCTGACGTCAACTACAGCGGTCAGATGGTGACCGTCGATTCTCTGACGGCCCGGGCTTTTGGCGCCTACATCAAGGGGAAGGCCCAATATGATGTAAATACAGGTGCCTATGCCGCCGAAGCCGACGTAAGAGGCCTTGATTTGACGGCTGTCCCCGATATGCCGGTCGGGGTTATGGGCCTCGTTTCGGGCTCGTTCCGAGCTGGCGGAAACAGTAAGGATGGCTCTATCCTGGCGACGGGGACGGTACAGGCATCGAATCTTTCCTACAATGGACTGGCAGCGGACCGGGCTCAGGCCGATGTGACCTATGACGGCCATGTCGTCAACGTCAATCAAGGGCATGCCGATGTCGGCGGCGGCAGTCTTGATATCAGCGGCTCCTATGATGTCGATCAACAACGACCGCAATTTTCCTTTACAGCTCATGATATCCCCCTCGATATGGCTTCGCCGCTATTGTCTGTTCCTATGAGCGGGACCGCGGATGCTGCCGGACATATTGACGGACAAAATTGGGACTTGGCCTTCAGTGCCAAAGACGGCCAAATCAAAGGGATGCTCTTTGACAGCATTAACGGGTCGGCTCACGGTCAGGGAAAACAGATTGAAATTCCGGCCCTCTACTGGCGGCGCGGTGAAGGCCTGCACACCTTGACCGGCCGAGCGGATCTGGACAGCCGGACTGTCGACGCTTCGCTTACGACGTCCCATATTCGCGTGGAACAACTGCTGCCCCTTGTCGGCAAGGAAGATTTGCCGCTCACGGGCTGGGCCGATAATACGGTGACGATAAAGGGAACCCTTGACAATCCGTCGGCTGCCGGTTCCTTCCGACTGACCAGCGGTTCCTATGCCGGTTACTTGTATAAGAATATCAGTGCTGACTACCGCCTCAATCAGGGAACCGTCTATTTGTCGAACGGGGATATTTCGTCCTATACGGCTTCGGTAGCTCTGGAAGGTTCTATTGGTGATACGCTGGATCTCGATGTGACCGGGAAAAATATCGACGTTTCCCGACTGGCCCCGCAGAATCAGACGCCGCGCAGCGGTTCTTTTGATCTGACGGCGCATATTGGAGGAACTATGTCCGCTCCGACGGCATCCGGGGCTTTGAAGGCAGATAATTTGGTTATTAATCATATGGTCCTCAACGACGTCCATGGTGATTTTGCCTATTACGACAGCATACTGCGGCTGACCAATCTGCATTTCTCACAGCTCGACGGCAATTATGATGCCAATTTGATGTATAATACGAAAACCTCCTTTATTCGTGGCCAGGCGACGGTCGTCAACGGCGACATTGCCGGTTTGATTAAAGTGGCGGATATGCCGGTACAGGATATTACCGGGAAACTGAACGGTCAGATTGATATCAGCGGTACCAGTGACAATCCGACAGTCTCTATGAAGGGGAATATCAGCCAAGGTACTTTTGGCGGCGAAACCATCGATCCGTCTGACGTCGACGTCAGACTGGAACAAGGCATCGTCAATATCAATAAGCTGGCTCTTAAAATCGGAGACGGCACCTTAGCGGCCAAGGGTTCCTATGCCCTTCATGGCCCGGTGGCTTTATCGGTGGCAGCGAAACAGTTCCCGTCTAAGGCCTTGATGACTGTATTGGGCAAGACTGATTTCGTCGTCGATGCGCCCATCGATTTTGCCGCTGACCTCAGCGGGACCTCTGATGACCTTCAGGCCGACGTATCGGCTCAGCTTGGAAGCGGTACGGCCAATGGCATTTCCATCAGCGGTGCCTTTGCCCTGTTTAATATTCGTCGCGGCATGATTACGGTCCAGCAAGCCAGTGCCAGCCGCGACCCTTATAAAATCAGCGCCAAAGGGACGATTCCTGTCAGTGCCCTTTCCGGCGGTAAGACCGATGAGTCGATGGATGTCGACTTCCAGCTCTCGAATACGAGCCTCGATATCCTGACCTTCCTTACCCCTTATGTAACGGATGCCGACGGTCAGATACAAGGGGCCGTTAAGGTTAGCGGAACTCTGGCGGATCCGCAGGTTACCGGCGACGTTACCGTAAAAGACGGGACCATTAAGTTCAAGGATACGGTTTATCCGCTAAATGATATCAACGCCGATTTATCCTTCAAGGGACGCAGCGCCGTCCTCAGCGGCAGCGGCACTATGGATAAAAAAGGCAAGAAGGATCCCGGCAGTGTCAGTATCAGCGGCAATGCCTCGTGGAGCGGCCGCAGCCTCGATACGTACTCCTTATCGGCAGATTTTGCCAATCTCAATGTGGATAATCCTTACTATAATGGGCCCCTTACGGGGTATATCAACGTCACGCCCGGTGACGGACGACCGAAAATCGGCGGCCTTATCGATATCAACAACGCGACCATTGACGTCCCGCTGACCCTCAGCGAAAGCTCATCGACGCCTGATTTGGACCTCGACTTTACCTTATCCTTAGGCGACAAGGTCCGTCTTTATAACTCGGCTCTCTATGACCTCATGGTGACCGGCGCCGTTTCCTTTAAGGGCAGCCTGGAACATCCGAATCCGTCAGGCCGTTTTGAAGCTACGCGCGGTTCGGTTCACTACTTGGATACGAATTTCCGCGTTTCCAAGGCCATTGCCGACTTTTCACGCTACGACTCACTTCTGCCGTATATCGATGCCGAAGGTATCAGCCGCGTCGGCCAATATACGGTCATGCTGACCCTGCGCGGTCAGGCCGATAACATGGATCTCCTGCTTCGTTCGGATCCGCCGCTCACCAAGCCGCAGATCGTATCGCTCATTACCCTGCGCAATGGCAGCGGCCGCCCCCAGAGTTCCATCGGTGAAGATGATATGAGTTCCCTCCTCGGTTCGGGCATCCGCATGACGCTGAACAGCTTGGGTATTACTCAGAGCCTGGAAAAAGCCTTGTCCTTAGATATGCTGACCGTAACCAACGGGTCCCTCGACCTCAATGATAGAAATACGGATGTCGGCAACAACTACTACAATATTGAAATGGGCAAATACCTGTTCAATGACTTTATGGTCACAGCGGCCTTTGGCCTCAATCACGATGACAATCGTTTCGGTATCATGTATGATTTGGGCAGCCGCTTCAGTCTCAGTGCCTGGACATCGAGCGACAACAACTTTATCGGTGCCCTCTATAAATACAATTTCTAAATCTATCTTTTTATGTGCCTCATGGAAACGATGAAAGGAGGTGAAAGGCCATGCTGGAAGATTATTTGCAGGAACTGCAGAAGATAACCTTGTTGCAGCCGGAAGAAGAAGCTGCTTTGTGGCAGGCTTATAAAGAAGGTGGCGATGCCGGGGCCCGCAGCCGTCTTATCGAACAGTACCAGCCACTGGTATTTAAAGAAGCCATGCGCTGGAATATCCACACGGATCTTTTGCTCGATGCCCTGCAAGAAGGGACACTGGGGCTCATGGAAGCCGTTGAGCGCTATGACCACAGCCGCGGTGTGGCCTTTCCCTTATTTGCTGTTCATCGCATCCGCGGGGCTATCCTCGACTATTTAAAGCGGGAAGGGGCCGTCAGTGCCATGTCCCTCGATGCACCGGACGAACAGGGGATGACCCTGCAGGATACCTTGTGCGATGACAGAGAGGATCCGGTGGAAGCGGCGAGTCGCCAGTTCCTTTTTGAAAAAGTCAGCGGGGTATTGCAGCGCCTGCCTGAAAAAGAGCAGGCCGTCGTCGAAGGCGTCTATCTGAAAGATGTCGAGCAGAAGCATTTAGCGAAGGCCCTCGATATCAGTCTGCCTTACGTATACCGTCTGCAAAAGCGGGGCATCCGCAGGGTGAGGGGGATGCTCAGCCGCTTTATTCACGACAGCCGGGATTAAATTTTTTGTAATTTCGTAAATTTGGCCTGTTTTTAGGTGAAAAGAATTGGAAAATGCTGTAAAATATAGATTATGGCATATTTTTGCTTTCTTTTGCCGGTATAAACTCATATGGCCTCATCCGATATTATAAGCGTATTCGTTTATACAGAAAGGAGAAGGCTGTATGAAACGCTCCCAAAACGATACCCTTCACCGTGTTCGGGCTGTTCAGTCCTGGCTGGAAAAGGCGGAAGCATCTTTTGACAAAGAGTCCGATATCAAGGGCGAACTCAATTTGATGCTGGCCGAGGCGGAAATGAAGAATTTACGCCGACACCGTCCCGCCCATAAGCGCTTTTTGCGCCTTGGAGCCATCGTCACGGCCCTTTGTTTGGTGACGGGCGGCTGGTATCTTTTCCATCAGCCGCGGCAGACTGACTTGCCGCGGTCGGTAGAAGCATCCGTTTATGGAGAACGGCCAAAGCATGAATCAGGCGATACTGCGGACAGCGCAGCCCCGCCGGCTGCAGTTTCCAAAGAAGCTGCCGGAAAGTCCGGCACGGATCAGGAAACGCAGCTCTCTGTTCAATCCTTGCCGCAAACGTCGATGGCAGCAACTCCTGCTGTTGTCGAAGAACTGGCTGAACAGCCGTCCGCTCCGGCTGCAGGCGACCAGCAAACGGCATCGCCCGCTGTGCGGGAAGAAAAGGCAGTCCTGTCGGACAGCCAATTACAAGCTACTGTACAAGAAGCGCGTCATACCCTACGCGGTACCGGTATGGCGAAATAACTAATGGAGGATTTTTATGAATATGCGGAAGAAGAAACTGCTCGCGCTGATGGTAACCAGCGCGATAATGACTTGCCCCGTCTGGGCAGAGGATACGACGGCGACGACCGGGTATGAAGCGTCGACTACCGGAACGGTTACGACTTCAGGCTCGGCGGCAGCACCGACGGATGATGACAAGAAAACAGCGGTCAATGCTGTCGTAACTTCGCCGAATGATGAGTCTAAAGAAGAAGCGATCCAAGCTGCTAAATCAGGCCTTACGGGTTATGAAACGGAAGATGAACTGGCTTCCATTGCAGCCGGGAGAAGTCCTGAAGCCGTTCAGCAGGAAGCGGAAGAAGCGGCTCGCAAGGCTGAAGAAGCCAGAAATCCCGAACCTGTCGATACGACACCGCAGATTTCCGGTGAAAAAGTTACTTATATGAGCGGGACCAGCGATATGCAGTTCGATACTTCCATTCCCGGATATCCCATGGCGGTCATCCAACCCGGACAGGACGTATCCCTGCCCTACGGTGAAGCCGTAACCGATGCCGAACTGAAGCCTTATGTCGATAAGGTCGCAACGTCTGTTTCGGTCAGCCCCGTACCGGAACCGCAGATTGAACAGAACATCCTGCCTCGTCTGGCCATGCGCGTCGGCGATGCCATCAACATGGACTACATTCGTCATGACCTCAATGTCATCGGGGCGACGGGTTTATTTTCAACGGTTAAACCGGCCTTTACCAACGTCCCTGAAGGCGTTGTCCTGAACTATACCGTTCAAATGAATCCTGTCGTTAAGAAAATCGACATCGTCGGCAACGAATCGATCAGCACCGGCGATTTGATGAAACTTGTCGCTACGACGCCGGGCACGACCCTCAATACGGCCGTCGTCAGCCATGACGTTGCCAATATCAATACGGCCTTTGCCAATGCCGGCTATATGATGAGTCACGTATCTGATGTCCGTTTGGACGACGAAGGGACCCTCCATATTGCGATTACCGAAGCCCGCATTGAAAATATCAACCTCCGCGGCAATACGAAGACTCGGAATAACGTCATCATGCGTGAACTGCGCATGAAGAAGGGCGATATCTTCAATAAAAATGCGGCTAGCCGCAGTATTCAGCGTGTTTATAATACGGGCTATTTTGAAGACGTCAACGTCCGCCTCCTCCAGGGCCAGAAAAATGCCCAGAACGTCATCGTTGAAATCGACGTTACCGAACAGAAGACGGGGTCCGTTACCATCGGTGCCGGCTACTCCGATTCGGACGGCTTAGTCGGTATTCTCGGCCTCAGTGAAACGAACCTTCGCGGTACCGGTGATAAGGTCAATATCAGCTGGGAATTCGGCGGTAATACGGATTCCAATAAGAACTATATCTTCTCCTATACCCATCCGTACCTCAATGATGCCGGAGACTCCATCGGCTTCAGCCTCTTTGACCGCGAATCGGAATACGAAGACTATAATGAAAAGGGCGACTCCGTTGCCGACTATGACCGCCGGACCAACGGCTTCAACGTTACCTACGGCCGTGTCCGCAGTGAATACGTCAGCGACTATGTCACCTTAGAAACGAAGAAAACGAAATATACCGACTATAATAGCGGGGCTGACTATCAGTCCTGGGTTGATGGGACGGGCGACTACTATGGTTATTGGGGCGGCAGTGCCGATGCCTATCGCAATTATTTAAAGAATAACTTCGGCCGGACCAATAGCATGACCTGGTCTCACGTTTTCGATAACCGCGATAACGTCTACGATCCGACGAAGGGGAAACGCTTGGCCTTCACCGGTGTTTGGGCCGGTCACGGCATGGGCGGTGACTTCGACTACTTCAAGTTCATTGCAGAAAACCGCCTCTATTATAAAGTCGGCCGGGCTCACGTCATTGCCGTTCGTCTCATGGGCGGTATTGCCACCGGCGACATGCCCTACAACGACCTCTTTACCTTGGGCGGTGCCGATACGCTGCGCGGCTATGAAGACGATGAATTCCGCGGCAACAAAATGTATGAAGCGACCATTGAATATCGTTACCCCATTGCTAAAAAAATCCAGGGCGTCGTCTTTACCGACGTGGGTAATGCCTGGGGCGGCGTAGAAAACATTCCTTGGTATAAAGAAAATAATAAGATTCACTATTCCGGCGGTATCGGCTTCCGTATTACGACGCCGATCGGCCCGATTCGTTTAGACTACGGTATCGGCAGCTTTGGCGGCAAGTTCCACTTCAGCTTTGGCGGCAAGTTCTAGGGTCGTGAAAGGTCGTGGATGATGAGAATCCGCACTTGTTTATTGACTGTCTTTACTGTCTGTGCTAGTCTTAGTAGTGTTGCCGCTGCCTCCGTAGAACAGGTGGCGGTACACCTGTCTTCTGTCCAAGAGGCAATCCCTCCCTTGGTCCAGAGACGGATTGCTGCCAGTATTCAGACTGTCGGCAATCATGTATTTCTCAATCAGGACAGCGAAGACATTGCCGGCCGCTCTGAGGAATACGAGCGAATCGTCAACGATATCATCAATCGCGTCCTCATCGGCTATACCGTAGAGTCTATCGCCATCAACCCGGGGAGCCGGACCGACCTCGATGTCCGTATCCGGCCTTGGGGCGATACGATCCGCAAGGTGAACCTGACCGTCGATTACGGGGCTTTGCCGGAAATGGGACGCCAGATGGTTGATAAAGACCTCAGCGGTGCCGGTGACATGGTGGAAAACCTGCTCATCGGTCTGCCCGTCGATGCCCTCGATTGGGCCAATGGTGCCGTCAAATCGGTCATGGAAACGGAATTGGAAACGAGAGTTCCCGAGTTTTATCCGCATATCGTGATTCGCGGCGGTCAGGAAACGGACGTGACGGTCTATATGATGCCTAAACTTCCGGTCGTTCGCAACGTTCGCGTAGCCATTAAAGGAGAAGATGTGCCTAAGGTCATCTTTCTCAGCGCTCGGAACAATCTGGAGCATACCTATGCCGGTTTGGAAGGGTTGCCGGTCGCTTTCGTCCGTCGTCATGAACCGGACGTTATGGCGGATCTTTCCGGTGATGTGAAGCGCCAATGGGTCGTCAAGCACTACGGGCTCCAGGTGACACCGACCCTTTCTGTCGATGAAAATACGACGATCTATGTCACACCGAAAACGGATTTTTATGACATCCGCGGCGGTGCCTATCTCGATGTGGGCCGCAGGAACAGTGATGACGATGATACCGTTCTCATGGCCCATCTGGGCCGGAAACTCGGCAGTCACCACGAAGTGTACGGCGAGGTCAAATTTATGCCTTCGCAGCTTGAGTGGAATATCATTCCCGGGTACTTCTACCGTTTTACGGCCGGTACCGAGATGGGCTATCAGTTTGAAAGCCTCGACGACAGCCATCACCTGTGGTTTCGGCAGCCCCTTGGCAGCCGTTGGGCCCTGCGGTATGACCGCGATATGACGCATACCGAAAATGAAATAGGTCTTCAGTATCGTGTGGACGATTACGTCGGCTTAGAGTATGTCGTATCCGACCATGATCATTGGCTTCGAATCATAGGTTATTTGTAAGATAAAGGAGATTTTCTATTATGATGTCTGAAATGGGTAAGAAACGCAATATTAAAATTTTCTCGGCAGTCATTGCCGCTATCTTTGTATTCAGTATCGCCGGTCTTGCTATCATGCAGACGGGCAATCCGGTAAATGCAGCGCCTTCGAGCAATATCGGCGTCGTCGATACCAGCAAAATCATTACGCCGGATAACCAGGATGCCGTTGAAGTACAGAAACAGCTCCAGCAGGCCGAAGCAGATATGCAGAAACAGTTTGAACAGCAGTCGGCCAACATGGATGATCAGCAGAAACAGGAACTCTTCCAGAAGATGCAGGGCGAACTGACTACGAAACGTCAGGAACTCTTTAAAGGCCTGAAAGATAAGGTTGATACGGCTGTCGGTAATGTAGCCCAGACGAAAGGCCTCAGCCTGGTTGTTGAAAAGAGCGTCGTTCTCTATGGCGGCACGGATATTACCGATCAGGTTACGAAAGAACTGAACCAGAATTCGAGTGCTTCCTCCAGCAGCACCAGCAACAATCAGTAAGGAGTTCTTATGAAACGGATATATGCGGCAGCCGGTGCCGTGGTTCTCTTCGTTTGCCTCTTGGCCGGCTGGTGGTTTTTCAACCATCGGGATCAATCCGTGCCAGCGGCAGCAGCGACGCCGGTCTATGCCTATGCAGACTTGGAACACGTCGTCATGAGCCATCCGCGCTACAGCGAGTATCACCGGTTAGAACTGGAATACAATGCCATGGTTGCCCAATATCAGTTTGAACAATGGAATTATTCCCGTAAGGCTCAAGCCGAAGGCGTGTCGATGCAGCAGTTTGCGGCTGTCGATGCAGCCGGTACGGCGGCTCTCAATCAGGAATTACAGGCTAAAGTCGCCATCAAGCAGGACGAGCTCAACAACCGTTTAAAACAGCAGTATGACGCCCTCGTCGAAGAAAAGAAAAAGACGACACCGGTCATATCAGATGCCGATGCCTTAAAAATCGTCAATCTCCAGCTGAAGCTGAAGACCTTAGACCTTTCAAAAGAAGAGCGGGCAGCGACGGAAGAACAGCTGCAAGCCCTCTTGAGAGGCAGTAATGCAGAGGTGTTGGTGACTGGCAGTACGGCCAATGAAATCGCTGCGGCTATGGAGCCCTACAAGGCTCAGGCTAAGAAGGAACTCGAAGACTATGCCCAGCAGGTCAAGACCGACCTTGAAGGGCGCAAACTTCAGAGTCAAGCGGTTTTCCAACAGCAAATGGGGGAACTGAAAAATCGGCCCGAACCGGCTGTGTGGAATAAAGAGTGGAAAGATAAGCTCGATGCAAAAGAAAAAGAAATGAACGATGTGAAAGAAGCCATCATGGCAGATATCCGTGATAAGGCGGCTGCCGTTGCTCAGGAACAGGGCATCGACATGATCTTTTCCGACTATGAAGGTGTCGGTACAGCCGCCGATGTGACTGATGATATCATTGCCAAATTGGCATAACAGGAGGCTTTTAGGAATGAAAAAAGTTTGGAAGCGCTTTGGAATCGTCGCCGTCATGGTAGCCCTTACAGGGGCTCTTGCCGGCTGCGGCGGTAAAGATAATGTAGGTGTTGTCGATATGTCGCGCATACAGAAAGAAGCGCCCCTTGTTCAGCAATATAAGCAGAAGACGGAAGATAAGCAGAAGGCTATCGATAAAGAACTGCAGGATGCGAAACAGACCATGTCTGCTGAAGATTTTCAGAAGAAGCAGCAGCAGGCTCAGCAGGAACTCAATATTTTCGGCGCCAGCATGCAGCGTCAATTCATGTCGGATCTTGAAAGCCGGTTAGGTGATATCGCTAAGGATAAAAACGTCGGCATCATCGTCATGAAAGAAGCCGTTCCTTCCGGTGGCATCGATGTTACCGATGATCTTATTGCCAAAATGCAGTAAAAAGGGGTTGTATATAGTGAATAAAACAGTACAGGAATTAGCAGTATTGCTGGGCGGGACGGTCATCGGCAACGGTGATGCCGTCATTGGTGACGTAAAAAGCTTGGAAGAAGCAGGTCAAAACGATATTACCTTTGCCGTTGATCCGTATACGGAATATTTGCCGCAGGTCCATGCCGGCGCCGTCATTGTCGACAAAGAAGTACCGGCCGGTGATAATACACTGGTCATCGTAGAAAATCCCCGTTTGGCTTTTTCGCAGCTCCTGGTCTTGTTTCACCCCCGTCAGTCGATTACGCCCGGTATTCATCCGACGGCTATCGTCGATGAGACTGCCGTCATCGGGGAAGATGTCTCCATCATGCCGTATGCCGTCATCGGCAAAAATGTTGAAATCGGTAAGGGGTCTGTCATTTATCCCTACGTCTTTTTAGGTGACCATGTCAAAATTGGCGAAGGCTCGGTCCTCTATCCCGGCGCCGTCATCCACGAACACTGCGTCCTCGGCAAAAATGCTGTCATCCGGGCCCATGCCGTCATCGGCGGCGAAGGCTTCGGCTTTGCCACGGAAAAAGGGAAGCATACCCGCATTCCGCAGATCGGAAACGTCATCCTCGGTGACGACGTCGAAATTGGCGCCTGCACCTGCTTGGACAATGCGACCCTGGGGGCGACGAAGGTTGGCAGAGGTACTAAAATCGATAACCTGGTCCACCTGGGGCACAACGTTGAAATCGGTGAAGATTGCTTTATCATTGCCCAGTCCGGCATTGCCGGCAGTACCAAGGCCGGCAATCACGTTATCTTTGCCGGACAGACGGGCTGTACGGGCCACGTTACGATTGGCGACAACGCTGTCTTTGCCGGTAAGTCAGGAATTATCGGCAATATCAAAGGCAATCAGACCTATGCCGGGTTCCCGGCACGGCCTCACATGGAATGGAGCCGCACCCAGGTATTTTTGAAGCATTTACCGGAAATGGCCAAGACCATCAAGGACCTGCAGAAAAAGATTGCCCAGTTAGAACAGAAATTAGAACAGCAGTAAGAGGACAAGTTTATGTACACCTTCATGAAATGTCTGAGCTGGATTATCTGCCATCTTCCTGACGGCTGCTGCCGCAGCCTGGGCATTTTTTTAGGTTCTTTTTTCTGGACTTTTGTCCCGAAAAAACGAAAAGTATTGGCTCAGGAGCAAATTTTGAAATGCGGCATTACCGACGATCCGAACGAGGCCATGGCTATTGCCAAAGCCAGTACCCTTCGCTTTGGTCCTATGATCATAGAAGTCTTACGGTATCCGGTCTATACGAAGGAAACCCTCGATGAGAAAGTCTCCTTCGTCGGCCGCGAGCATTTAGACGCGCTCAAGGAAAGCGGTGACGGAGCCATCATCATGGCTTCCCATGCCGGAAACTGGGAGCTCCTCGGAGCCGTCCTTGCCATGAACGGCTATCCCCTCATTTCCGTGGCTCAGGAGCAGGACAGTCATAGTGCCGATAAGTTCATCAACGAATATCGGGCCATGATGAAGCAGCACGTTACCTATAAGACGGGCATTCGCGATATGGTGAGGCTCCTCCGGGACGGTCACTATATCGGCCTGCTCATGGATCAGGACCCGGGATATACGGGTATCATGGTTAAATTCTTTGGTCTTGATACGCTGACGGCTGACGGGCCGGCCAAGATGTCCGGTATCGCCAACTATCCCATCGTACCTATCTTTATCCGGGAAGACAGGCCGTACCATCACGTCGTTGAAGTACAGCCGCCGCTGCGCCCTTACACGGCAGATCACAAGCTCTCAAAAGAAGAAAAAGAGCGTATTATGTACGAAACGACACAGGAACTCAATGACCGTTTAGAAGCCCATATCCGTCAATATCCGGAAGACTGGTTCTGGTTGCACAATCGCTGGAAATGGACAAAACGTTATAAAGAAAAGCAAGCTGAAAAAGAAGCTGCCCAATAGTGAACTGACCCTCTGACGTCGGATTTTTGGTCCCACGTTAGGGGGTCAGTTCCCAGGCAGCTTCTTTTTTTGGTAAATATTAACAGAATGACGACAAATGTCCGGGAAATATGGTATGATTAACAAAAGAGAATCTTTATACGGAGGAGGCAATATTATGCGCGTTCTTATGTTTTTTATAGCCCTTCTTTGTTTCGTAACGGCAGGGATCCTGGAAATTACCAATATCCCGGGCATTCTTGCTTTAATCGTCGGTCTTGTTGCCCTTCGGTTTGCCTTTCGGGGGAAGAAGTTCAAGCCTAAAGTCGTCGTTTCCAGCGGCAATGAAGAGCTCGACAAACTCAACACCGACCTCTTTAAGCGGGCCGTCGAAGACTTCAATACCCTTGATCGGGAAATGAAGACCTTAAGCGATAAGGAACTGCGTAAGCAGGTTGGCAAGATGCAGGGCATTGCTAAAAATTTTTTGACGTATCTCCAAAGTCATCCGGAACGAATCAGTCTGGCACGCCGCTTCGTCGATTATTACCAAGATCGAGCCATTTTGTTGGTACAAAAGTATAAAGAACTGGAACAGACCGGCCTTGACGCTGCGGAAGTACAGCAGTCTAAGCTTCAGATTAAACGACTCTTGAATAATTTTGATGAAGCCTATGCCGACCAATTTTCTAAGGTCCTCAATGCCCAGCTCATGGACCTCGATGCAGAAATGAAGGTTATGAAGGACAATATGGCTGCCGACGGCTTAAAGCCTGAAATTCCCGAAAGCCGAAAAATTCCGGAACGCAATAATGATTTGGTCAACTCAATCATTGATTTGACGGATAAATTTTTAAATACGAAACGAAAGTAGGGTGTTATTATGGCGGAGATTAATTTGAACGACCTTTTGGATAAAAAACAGTCCGATGAGGGCACTCCCAAAAGTTATGAAAAGAAGGAACTGGTCAATTTTAATCGTCAGGTGGAAACGCTTACAGCCGAAGAACGGAAACAAGTCGATACCATCAAAGAGTCGATAAACTTGGTCACGGCCAATGCCATTGCCCAATACGGCATTGCTGCCCAAAACAATATCGCGTCTTTCTCCAACAGCATCTTATCGACCGTAAAGAGTACTGATCAGACGGCAGCCGGTGACCTTCTCAACGACCTGGTAAAGAAAGTTCACGATTTTGAAGAAGAACAAGATGGCCCTAAGGGATTCTTGGCGAATATCCCTGTCGTCGGGTCCTTATTTAAAAAGGTGCCGGCATTGCAGCAGTCTTATTTGACCTTGTCGGCTCAGATCGACAATATTCAGGCCGGTCTCGACAGGCAGAAGATGATCCTCATGAAGGACGTAGCCATGTTCGACGGGCTGTACGATAAGAATTTGGAATATTTTAAGCAGCTCCAGCTCTACATCCAGGCCGGGGAAGAAAAAATTCAGGAATTGAATGAAACGACGATTCCTCAATTGGAAGCCCAGGCTCAGGCCTCAGACAACCCGATGGCGACACAGGTTGTCCAGGATTTTAAAAATTCTGTCAGCCGCTTTGAAAAGAAGGTTCATGACCTGAAAATCAGTAAGACCATTGCCATTCAGACGGCGCCGCAGATCCGGATCATCCAGGACAATGACAAAATCCTCGTCGATCGGATTCAGAGTGCTATTTATAATACGATCCCCCTGTGGAAGAACCAGATGATCCTGGCCCTCGGTCTTAGTCGGCAGAAGGAAGCCCTCCAGATGCAGCAGGCTGTGTCCAATACGACGAATGACCTCTTAAAGCGCAATGCCGCCATGCTCAAGCAGAATTCTCATGACACGGCCGTTGAAAATGAACGGGCCATCGTCGATATCGAAACGGTAAAACAGGTCAATGACGATTTGATTGCTACCATTGAAGATACGCTTCGCATTCAAAGTGAAGGCCGTCAGAAGCGGCAGGCAGCCGAACAGGAACTGCTTCAGATCGAAGACCGGCTGAAAGATGCACTCCTTAAAGGGGCCGGCCGGAACGATCCCTTATAACCAGCCGAATTTTTTACAGGCCTTTAAAATGCCGCCCTTGTCGTGGTCGTCTGTGATATAGTCGGCTCGCTCTTTGAGGGCCTCCCGGGCGTTGCCCATGGCGATGGCGAAGAATGGCTTTTCGAACATGGTGATGTCGTTGAATCCGTCACCGAATACGACGGCGTCCTCCGGCTTTCCGCCGACGCGGGACAGCATGCGCAGGATGCCGCGGCGCTTATCCGTCGGTTCGATGAGGTATGTATGGTCGATATATTCCAAGTGAGGCAGACCGTATGAATCGGGTTCATCATCTTTTTTCTCCGGCCGGGCGTACATGATTTTATAGACCGTCGTCAACTCGTCGATATCGATGGGTTTGACGACGGTTTTCATATAGTTGCGCGGGTCGGCGTGAGGAAAGGTCTCATAGGGGGTGTAACGATGGATCGTGTTGTCGGTGACGACGGCCCAGGCAAAGCCGCGCCGATCCAATTCGTGTAAAAGGGATTTGCAGTTTTCAAGGGGAAGGCCGGTCATTTCGAACACGTCTCCGTTTAAGGACAAGCTGTTGCCGCCGTCGGCTACGACGGCCGGTATCCCATAGCGGTCGGCAAAGGTCTGAGCATCGTGCTGTAATCTTCCCGAGGCGATGGATACAAAATGGCCGGCCTTCATGAGGCGGCGCAGGCAATAGAGGCTGTCAGCCGGAATGATGCTTGAAATTCCAAGACCCAGGGTCCCGTCAATGTCAAAGAAAAAGTATTTTTTAGTCATGATCCTATCCTTTCTATGCGAAATATACAGGCCTTTTTATTATAGCATAATTCTTTTTGGCTATCCTAAATGACAGCCAAGCGAATGAATTCATATTCGAAAAGACATTTTGCCATTGACAGGACAGTCCTTTTTTTACATAATAAAGTGTAAATGTTTATTTATATTTAACGAACCTAAAAAGGAGCGATTTGACTAATGAGCACCATTGATACGACTTGTGTAAATGCCATTCGTGTATTGTCGGCGGATGCAATCCAAAAGGCAAATTCCGGCCATCCCGGACTGCCCTTGGGGGCTGCTCCGATTGCCTATGAACTTTGGGCAAATCACATGAACCACAATGCAAAAGACCCGAAATGGGCGAACCGGGACCGCTTTATCCTCTCAGCAGGCCACGGCTCGATGCTGCTGTATTCGCTGCTTCACTTGTATGGCTACGGCCTTACCCTGGATGATATTAAGCAGTTCCGTCAAGACGGCTCCTTGACACCGGGCCATCCGGAATATGCCCATACGACCGGCGTTGAAGCTACGACGGGTCCTCTCGGTGCAGGCCTTGGCATGGCTGTCGGCATGGCTATGGCCGAAGCTCATTTGGCGGCTGTTTTCAATAAACCGGACTATCCCGTCGTCGACCACTACACCTTTGCTCTTTGCGGCGACGGCTGCCTGATGGAAGGCATTTCGTCCGAAGCCCTTTCTTTGGCCGGAACCCTCGGTCTGTCCAAGTTGGTCATCCTCTATGACAGCAACAATATTTCCATTGAAGGCAACACGGATTTGGCCTTCACGGAAAATGTCCAGGCCCGCATGGCTGCTTTCGGCTTCCAGACGATTACTGTCGAAGACGGAACGGACACGGCTGCTATCGGCAAAGCTATCGAAGAAGCAAAAGCCGATAAAGAACATCCGTCGTTCATTACCATTAAGACCCAGATCGGTTACGGCTGCCCGGCTAAACAGGGTTCTGCCGATGCTCATGGCTCGCCTCTCGGCGAAGAAAACGTCGTCGCTATGAAGAAAAACCTCAACTGGCCGAAGCCGGAAGAAACCTTCTACGTTCCCGACGAAGTCTATGCACATTATGAAGAACTGAGCAAAAAAGCAGCAGCTGCTGAAAGTGATTGGCAGAAACTGTTCGACGCTTACGTGGCTGCTTTCCCGGATATGAAGGCTAAATGGGATGCTTACCATTCCGATATCGATGCCAACGCCCTCTTAAACGATGAAGAATTCTGGGCTTATGAAGATAAACCGCAGGCAACGCGCAGCCTGTCCGGCACGATGATCAACCGCTTGAAAGATCGTATGCCGCAGCTCTTTGGCGGCAGTGCTGACCTGGCTCCGTCGAACAAGACGGAAATGAAGGGCGAAGGTTCCTTCGGCAAAGCCGATTACAGCGGCCGCAACATCCACTTCGGTGTCCGCGAACTGGCTATGGGTGCCATGACCAACGGTCTTGCCCTCCACGGCGGCGTTCGCCCCTATGCCGGTACCTTCTTCGTATTCAGTGATTACATGAAACCGATGATCCGCTTGGCTGCCCTCATGGGACTTCCGACGACGTACGTCCTGACCCACGACAGCATCGGCGTCGGCGAAGACGGCCCGACACATGAACCGATTGAACAGCTGGCTATGCTGCGCTCCATTCCCAACGTCAACGTCTTCCGTCCGGCCGATGCTACGGAAACGGCTGCCGGTTGGTATTTGGCTGTTACCAGCCAGAAGACGCCGACGGCTTTGGTCCTCACGCGTCAGAACCTGCCGCAGCTTTCCGGCAGCAGTAAAGATGCTTTGAAGGGTGCTTACGTCATTGCCGACGCTTCGAAAGCCGTTCCCGATGCCATCATCATGGCCAGCGGCTCTGAAGTTGAATTGGCTGTCAACGCTAAAGCAGAACTGGCTAAGGCCGGTATCGATGTCCGCGTCGTCAGCATGCCCTGCCTCGAACTCTTCGAACAGCAGGATGAAGCCTATAAAGAACAGGTACTCCCGAAAGCCGTACGGGCCCGTGTCGCTGTAGAAGCCGCTTCCGATTTCGGTTGGGGCAAATACGTCGGCCTCGACGGTGCTACGGTTTCCATGAAGTCCTTCGGTGCTTCGGCCCCGGCAGGCACACTGTTTAAAAAATTCGGCTTCACGACAGAAAATGTCGTCGAAACGGTTAAAAAGGTTGTAAAATAAGACCGATTTTCATCGGTGTCATAAAGTCGTTAACAGGTCCTTCCGGGGCCTGCTAAGGTCTTGAAAAGGGGATGCTGTATGGGCAGCAGCCCCTTTTCACATTGTCAAGGCTTGATTTTTCTTGAGTATTTTATTATACTATGTACAAGAAGAAACCCTACTGTGTACGTAAATGGTCTCGATGTTTTGAACCAACACTTTTTACATTGGGAGTTCGGTCTCTATATTGCGAGGCAATGCCTTCACTGGACTGTCGACCCATATAGGAGGACACCCACCTGCTTAGGCAGGCTCAAAACTCGGTTTATAAACGGCATGGTGGGGCTCTTTTCTTGTTCACGAATGTATGTATGTTTCCGCCGCTAAGAACCTCTTGGCGGCGTTCTATTTAGTCTGGAGAGCAAACAAATGAGCGGAGACGATTTATTTTCCATGGCCGATGAACGGAGCGGCAGGGAGTATGCGCCGCTGGCCGTCCGCATGCGGCCTGAATCATTGGATGACGTCTATGGACAGGATGAATTGATAGGTCCGGGGAGTTTCCTTCGGATGATGATCGAACGGGATACGATTCCGTCGCTCTTGTTCTATGGCCCGTCCGGCGTCGGTAAGACGACGCTGGCCCATGTCATCGCAACGGAAACGGACAGCCGCTTTGTGACCTTGAATGCCGTAACCGCCGGGACGGCAGAGCTGCGAAAAGTGATTGCAGCTGCCAAGGAAGCGGTTCATTTATATCAAAAGCGGACGATTCTCTTTATCGATGAAATCCACCGCTTCAATAAGAGTCAGCAAGACGTGCTCCTGCCTTATGTCGAAGACGGGACGGTCATTTTGGTCGGGGCCACGACGGAAAATCCTTATTTTGAAGTCAACCGACCTTTATTATCCCGGCTGCGGGTCATTTCCCTTCAGCCCTTGTCAGAACAGGCCGTCGTGTCTGTGCTGCGCAGGGCCCTGACCGATACGGTGAAGGGATTGGGAAACCTCGGCATTGAAGGCAGCGACGAAATGCTGGGAACCATTGCCCGCCTGGCTGATCGCGATGCCCGCGTCGGCCTTAATCTGTTGGAACAGGTTGCCATGGTCGTTCCTGTCGGCGGGAAGTTGACACAGGAAGCCATCGAAAAAGTAGCCGGTCATAAGGTGTATACCTATGATAAGAAAGGCGATGCCCATTATGATACGGTATCGGCCTTTATAAAAAGCATGCGCGGTTCTGATCCCGATGCGGCCCTGCATTACCTGGCCCGCATGATCGAAGCCGGCGAGCAGCCGTCCTTTATTGCCCGCCGCCTGGTCATCTGTGCTGCTGAAGACGTCGGCCTTGCCGATCCCCAGGCCTTGGTCATCGCCAATGCAGCGGCCCAAGCCGTTCAATTTGTCGGCTGGCCTGAAGGACGGATCATCTTGTCGGAAGCCGTCATCTATGTTGCCTGTGCACCCAAGAGCAACAGCGCTTACCTTGCTGTCGATGCGGCCCTCAGCGATGTGCGCCGTAAAGACTGCGGCGACATTCCGGCTCATTTGCGGGACAGTCATTACAGCGGAGCCGCCAAGTTGGGGCACGGTATAAATTATCAGTATCCTCACGATTTTGACGGCGCCTGGGTCGATCAGCAGTATTTGCCGGAGGCCCTGAAAGGTGCGTCGTATTATCAGGAAAGACCTTATGGCCATGAAAAAGATATGGCCGCTGCCTGGCATAAACGCCGCAGTGACAAGTAATCTATTAGTGGAAGGTGAACTATTTTGGCAAACGGAAGGACCCCTAAAAGCCCCCGCCGCAAGCGGACGACCCGGCGGACTCGGACTGCCAAACGGGCAGAGAAGTCGCCCCTTTTAAAATATGAGATTATCGGTATTTTCTGCATCTTATTCGGCGTCTTCGCGACCGTCGGGTTTATGGGCATCGATACCGGTCGTATCGGACATAATGTGGACAATGTCTTATCGTATATCTTTGGCTTGGGACGGATTGTCGTCAGCCTGTCTTTGGTCGTTCTGGGGCTGAAGTATATTGTCGTTCGCAAGGCCTGCCCCGTATCGCGGTCCTGGCTCATCGGCACTTGGATTTATGTGCTCCTTTTGGGGCTTATTCATTTGTTGGTCATTCCGGAAGGGACGGAATTCCTGCCGTCCAGCTTGTCTGTCGGAGGAGGTATCATCGGGGCCGTCGTATCCTCGGTGCTGCAGCAGTTTCTCGGCTTTTTTGGGGCCTTTATGGCCATTGTGGGAGCGGCTATCGTTACCTTTCTGATTTGGAAGAATTGGTCGATTTCTCAACCTGTAGCCGTCGTAGCCGATAAGGCCGGCCAGGAAGCGGCCCGCGTTTCCGGAAAAGCCGTCGAAGGCCTGCAGGATGCCTCCCAGTCCCTGCGCCAATGGCATGAAAAGCGGAAGATTTTCGATTTTCAAGCTCTTGATCAGGCTCCCAAGGAAGAGCCGGACAAGGCACCGACTGCCGTTCCGGAAGCACAGCCCGAGGGCATTCAGATTTCCGATGCCCGGGATCTTGGAAACGGCGTTGAAGAAGTCAGCTTTGATTCTCGTCCTATCGAGGAAAACCTGTCTTCCGAAGAGGCAGATGATTATTGGGATAACATCCTTGAACAGGGCGTAGACGATATGGAAGAGGCTCCCGATTACAGTCAGATCCATGAAACCGTCGTTTCCGATGCGGAACCGACGGCGCACGACGTTCAGCCGACCAAGGCTCCATCCTTAGCCGAAGAACGGGATGTCCTCAGCCACGATATGGACGATATCAAACCGATTGAAGTCGAACAGAGCAGTGTAGCTGTCGAACTCAGTGATGAAGGCAGCAGTGCCGTGCCTAAAGCGGAGGGCAAGAAATTGTACCGCCTGCCGTCTGTTTCCATTCTGAAGCCAGGTCCCCAGCATACGGTCGGTCTCAGTGATGAAGTTCGGGAAAATGCTGCTATTTTAAAAGAAACCCTGCAGAGCTTCAACATCGATGCCAAGATTTTAAATGCCAGCCAGGGGCCGTCCATTACACGCTATGAACTGGAACCGGCTGCCGGTGTCAAGGTCAGTAAAATTGTCCACTTGGCCGATGACATTGCCCTTAAATTGGCAGCGACGGATATCCGTATCGAAGCGCCGATTCCCGGCAAGGCTGCCGTTGGCATTGAAGTGCCGAATAAGAAACTGACCGGCGTCAACCTGCGCGACGTCATCGAAAGTGAAACCTTCCAAAAGGCCGCAAGAGGCGTTCCTGTCTGCTTGGGGAAAGATATTGCCGGCAATCCCATCGTAGCCGATTTGACCAAGATGCCGCACCTTCTGGTGGCAGGGTCTACGGGTTCCGGGAAGAGTGTCTGCATCAATACCTTCATTGCCAGCATCCTCTTTAAGCAGCGGCCGGAAGATGTAAAATTGATCCTCATCGATCCGAAAGTCGTTGAATTATCAAACTACAACGGAATTCCTCATTTGCTGACCCCGGTCGTGACCGATCCCAAGAAGGCTGCCAGTGTCCTGCGCTGGGCCGTTCGCGAAATGGATGACCGTTACAAGCGATTTGCCCTCACCCATACGAGGGATATTTCTCGTTATAACGAACTTCATCCTGAGGAAACGATGCCCTTTATCGTCATCATCATCGACGAATTGGCTGACCTCATGATGATGGCCTCCGATGACGTCGAAAAGTCGATCATCCGCCTGGGCCAGAAAGCCCGTGCCTGCGGCATGCACTTAGTCCTGGCCACGCAGCGTCCGTCGGTAGACGTCCTGACCGGCCTTATTAAGGCCAATGTGCCCAGCCGTATTGCCTTTGCCGTATCGAGTCAGGTCGATTCTCGGACGATCCTGGACATGGCCGGCGCCGATAAACTCATCGGTAAAGGGGATATGCTCTTTTATCCGCTCGGTGCTTCCAAACCGCTTCGCGTCCAAGGAGCCTTTATTTCCGATTCGGAAATCGACGAGATGGTCGAATTTATCAAGGGGCAGGACGGACCTCATTACGACGAGTCGGTCCAAAAGGCACAGTCTGAAAACGCCGAAGACAGCGTCGATTTTTTTGAAGATGACCTCATGCGTCAGGCCATCGATATGGTTCTCGAGACCGGCCAGGCTTCAACGTCTATGCTCCAGCGCCGCTTCCGCATCGGCTATACGCGGGCTGCCCGCATGATCGATATGATGGAAGCTATGCACATCGTCGGCCCCAATAACGGCAGTAAGCCGCGGGATATTTTGATGACTGCCGACGAAGTCCAACAGAAGTATTTGGGCTGAACCCCTGTACCCTTTGTCGTATCTGTTATATAATAAAGGATACGATTATAGTAAATAGGGAGAGAAAGACAGTGAAGGAATCTTCGATCGGTGACGTATTACGATTAGCGAGAGAACAACAGGGTCTGACCTTACAAGACGTATCGGAGGCCCTCAATATAAAGCGGGAATACTTGGAAGCCTTGGAAGCCAATGAATATGATGCCATTCCCGGCGCCGTATTCGTCAAAGGCTTTATCCGAAACTACGGCAATTTTTTGGAACTGGACGGCATTGCCTTGGTCCAAGAATATAAGGCCTCCGTTGAAGAACGGACGCCAAGACCCGAAGTGCGGACCATCGTTCCTGCCAAACATCAAAAAAATAGGAAAGACAGTAAGAAGAAAAAGACGCGGCAGGGAAATTGGCCGGAAATTACGATTGTGGCCGGCATCATCATTTTTCTGTTGCTCATCATTTGGATTTTAATGTAAATAAGGAGCCATATGCGCGAGAATTTCTTAGTAACCAGTCGGGATGATATGAAAAGACGCGGCTGGGATCAACTTGATTTTGTCTACATCAATGGCGACGCCTATGTCGATCACCCCGGTTTTGCCGCAGCCCTTATCGGCCGCGTCCTCGAAAGCCGGGGCTATCGTGTCGGCCTGATTTCCCAGCCTGACTGGCACAGTGCAGACGCCTTTAAAGCCTTAGGCCGTCCGCGGCTGGCCGCTTTGATTACGGCAGGCAACCTCGATTCCATGCTCAATGAAAAAACGGCGGCTCGAAAGTTCCGCAGTCGCGACAGTTATTCACCGGGTGGGGAAACGGGGCATCGGCCGGAACGGGCGACGATTGTCTATGCCAATCGCATGCGCGAGGCCTATAAAGACGTGCCCCTCATCATCGGCGGTATCGAGGCCAGCCTGCGCCGCTTTGCTCATTATGACTACTGGTCCGATAAGGTGCGCCATTCGATACTCCTCGACAGCAAGGCCGATATCCTCAGTTATGGCATGGGGGAACACTCCATTGTAGAAATCGCCGATGCCCTGGCTGAAGGTAAGTCCGTCGCTGAGATGTACGACATCCGCGGCATCTGCTACGTGACCGGGAAACCGCCTATTTCGGACAAGACCGTCGTCTGCCCGTCTTATGAAGAGGTCCGGGCCGATAAAGCGGCTTTTGCCAAGGCTTTTAAAATGCAGTATGAAGAGCAGGATCCTTTTTACGGAAAGACCATCATCCAGCCGTCAGAAAACCGCTTCGTCGTCCAGACGCCGCCGGCACTGCCCCTTTCGACGGAAGAGATGGATGCCATTTACGAGCTGCCCTTTCAGCGTCGCTGGCATCCTGATTACGATGCTGCCGGTGGGGTTCCGGCTTTGCAGGAAGTACAGTTCAGCCTGACCAGTCAGCGCGGCTGTTTCGGCCACTGTCATTTCTGCGCCATTGCCAGCCACCAGGGACGCATCATCCAGCACCGCAGCCAGGAATCCCTCGTTCGCGAGACCGAACGGATGACGAAGCTTCCGGGCTTTAAAGGCTATATCCACGACGTCGGCGGTCCGACGGCCAACTTTCGTCACGTGGCTTGTCAAAAGCAACTGACTGACGGCGTCTGCCGCAATCGCCACTGTATCGGCAGTGAAACCTGTCAGAACCTCAATACGTCCCATGACGATTATCTGCAGCTCCTGCGGAAAATTCGTCATGTAAAAGGCGTGAAGAAGGTCTTCGTTCGCTCCGGCCTTCGCTATGATTACGTATTGGCCGACGGCAACAAAGAATTCGTTAAAGAACTCTGCCAGTATCACGTCAGCGGTCAGCTGAAAGTCGCGCCGGAACACGTCGTCAAACACGTGACCGACCTCATGGGAAAGGCCGATGTCAACGCATTTCTGACCTTTAAGGACTGGTTCGATGAAGCCAATCGGGAACTGGGCAAGAAACAGTACTTGGTCCCCTATTTCATGTCCAGTCATCCGGGCTGTACCTTAAAAGATGCCGTAGCCCTGGCCGAATTTCTGCGGGACATGCATATGCAGCCTGAACAGGTCCAGGATTTTATCCCGACGCCGGGCAGTTTGTCGACGGCCATGTATTATACCGGTATCAATCCCTTGACCGGGCAAAAGGTCTACGTGGCTCGCAGGGCAGAAGAAAAGCAGATGCAGCGGGCCCTTATGCAGTACAAGAACCCGGCGAATTATGATATTGTCTATAAGGCCTTATGCCTGGCGGGCCGTCGTGACCTCATCGGTTACGGGCCGAAGTGCCTCATTGCACCACGGCGTCATCAAAGTCAGTCAGGCCGTCCGCTCGGCAGCGGCCGCCATGGCCGTTCGCCTGTCCGTTCCGGACAAAGGCGGAAGGATTTGAATCGAACTAGAAAATTCAGGTGAATACAATGAAGAAATACGTGCCTTTTGTCGTGCTCAGCGTCTTCGTCATCTTACTGTTGGGTCTGGCGTGGCCCATCTTGATGAAGCACCAGCAGGAAGAAGCACAACGGGCTTATGAAGCCGGCCGTCATCTCGTCATCTTTTCGGATTTGCCCCAGGATGTCAATGACGGTTTGGCCCGAGAATTTTATAAGCAGAAGCATTTGCGGGTGCAGATTTATTCTAAGACCGACAGCGATATGCGCCAGTCGCTGGGGAATATCAACGGTCCTAAGCCGGATATCCTCATCGCTTCGGAAGATGATTTGCGCACGCAAAAGCAAAATGGCATTCTCCAGCCGTATGAGTCGGCCTATACCGACAATATCCCGTCGTCCATGAAAGATGTCGATGGCATGTGGAGCGGTTTATGGTACAATCCGATGGTCTTTGTCGTCAGTCAATCTTATTATGAACGGCGAGGCCAGCTCCTTTCTACTTGGGATGACCTGTTGACCGATCCTCAGATGCTGCTGGCCTTTCCGGACCTGGCTGCCATGGATATGGCCGGCGAATTCCTCTGTTCTTTCGTAGAGATGAAGGGCCTCGATGAAAGTGAACGCTATCTGCGTGCCTTGCAAAGTCACGTCGCTTCCTATTCGAAATCGATGTCGGTTAACGTCCGCCGCGTTGCCAGCGGGGAAGCCGATATCGGCGTAGCCGATGCTTCGTCTGCCAAGCAGTATCGAAATGACGGAGCGCCTATTTATATCATCTATCCCCAAGACGGCACGTCGTACTGGCTGACGGGGATAGCTGTCACTAATTGGTGCGAAGACGGAGAATTAGCCAATGCTTTTGCCGATTGGATCTATTCTCCGGAGGCTAATGCCGTCTTACAGCAAAAGCACATTTTTATGAGCGATGCCCTGCCGCAGGCTCAGCCTGAGCTCGACGCCAACGGACGGGGACTCGTCTTATTCCCGGTAAAAAAATTATATTCTGATGAAGGCCGCCGCAGTTTACAGTCATGGTGGATCAAATCAATTCGCTTCGGAAAGGAAAAATAACGATACATGGAAAAGATCGGATTTGTCAGCTTAGGCTGTTCTAAAAATCTCATCGATACAGAAGTCATGCTGGGCATCCTCCGCGACCGCCACATGGAGATCACAGAGAATCTCTCCCAGTCTGACATTATTATCGTCAATACCTGTACCTTTATTGAAAAGGCAAAGCAGGAATCCATCGATACCATCTTGCAGGCAGCCCGCTATAAAACGGAGGGCAACTGCAAGATTCTCATCGTAACGGGCTGCCTCAGCCAGCAGTATAAAGAAGAACTGATGAAGGAAATGCCGGAAATCGACGCCCTCTTGGGTACCGGTTCATGGGACCGCATCTGGGAAGCCATCGATACCGTCAAAAAGGGCCGTAAAGCCTGCTTCATCGACGATGTCAGTCATTTGTACGATCAGCATACGAGCCGCATGCGGACGACGCCGACGTATAGTGCCTATGTAAAAATCGGCGAAGGCTGCAACAACGGCTGCTCTTTCTGCATTATTCCTCACGTTCGGGGGAAATTGTACAGTCGTCCCATCGAATCGATTGTAGCTGAAGTGCAGCAGCTGGCTGCCGACGGCGTAAAGGAAATCAACCTCATTGCCCAGGATACGACGAGTTACGGCGTCGATATTGCCGGCCACTCCCTGCTGCCGGATCTCCTGCGTCAATTGGTTCCCATCGAAGGCATCCGCTGGATCCGTCTGTTCTATCTCTATCCCCATTACTTTACGGATGAATTGATGGATCTCATCGTGAAGGAAGATAAAATCTGTCCCTATGTCGATTTGCCGCTCCAACACATTGCCGAACCGGTCCTGCGCCGCATGAACCGCCGCGATTCGGAAGACGATGTGCGCCGCCTCATTAAAAAACTGTGCAGTCACGGCCGCAAGCTTACCCTGCGCTCGACCTTTATCGTCGGGTTCCCCGGTGAAACGGAAGCTGAATTCCAGGCTCTCTGCGACTTTGTAAAGGAAACAGAATTTGATGACGTCGGCGTCTTTACCTATTCTCAGGAAGAAGGGACGCCGGCGGCCACCATGGACGGCCAGATCCCGGAAGAGATAAAAGAAGAACGCTATCACCAGCTCATGGCCATCCAGGCCAAGGTGTCGGAAATCCGCAACCAAGAACTGGAAGGTTCGGTGCATACGATGTTAGTCGAAAAAGTAGAACAAGAAAAAGGTGTGACCCAAGCCGTCGGACGCATTGAAATCCAGGCGCCCGATGTCGATGGCCTGACCTATTTGGAAGATGCGGAGGGTGTACAGCCCGGGGACATGATCCCGGTCCGCATTGCCCAGGGCTTTGCCTATGATCTCGTGGCTGAACGGCTCGATTAACCGAGGTGATTGGGAATGATAGTAGAACTTGTTACGACGGGCTCTGAATTATTGCTGGGTGAAATTACCAATTATAATTCGGCCTACTTATCGAAACAGCTCAATGAAATGGGATACTTCGTCGTCTATCATACGACGGTCGGCGATAACCCGAAGCGTATGAAAGACGTCTTGAAGACGGCCCTTTCCCGGGCCGATATCGTCATTACGACGGGCGGCCTCGGGCCGACACAAGGCGACATGACCAAGATTATCGGTGCCGAATTGATGAATTGCCCCCTGGTTTATGACCCGGCCATTGCCGATGCGGTCCAGGCCTGGGTGACAGCCCATCACGGTACGGTGACGATGACCGAAAACCAGAAGCGTCAGGCCATGATTCCTGAAGGCGCTGATGTCTTTGACAACGAGGCCGGCACCGCGCCGGGCGTTGCCATGCAGGGCGGTGGCAGGACCTTGGTCCACTTGCCGGGACCGCCCAGTGAAATGCGATGGATGTATGAAAATCGGCTGAAACCCTGGCTTCTTCAGACTTTTGGCAGCCAAGGGTCCATCCGCTCTCTCTATATCAAGATTTATGATATGGGTGAAGCTTTTATTGAAGAACGGCTGATGGATCTCGTCAAAGACCAGTCGAATCCGACCTTGGCCATGTACGCCCGCCCGGGATTCGTCGAAGTCCGCCTCACGGCCCGCGCCGACAGTGAAGAACAGGCCGAGGAGCTTCTCTTACCGCTCGAAGAAGAAGTACGCCGCCGTCTCAATGACCAAATCGTCAGTTTTAATGATGAAACGATGGCTGACGTCCTGGGACGAGAAGTCCGTCAGGCGGGCTATATCGTCAGTGCGGCCGAATCCTGTACGGGAGGCTTGGTCGGGTCCCTTATTACAGATGTCCCCGGTGCTTCCGACTATTTTCGCGGTTCGGCCGGAACGTACTGCAATGAAATGAAAGAGAAACTCCTCGGTGTCTCTCATGAGACACTGGAACGATATACGGCCGTCAGCTCGGAAACCGCTGCTGAAATGGCGGACGGAAGCCGCCGCCTTTATGGGAGCGACATCGCTGTCAGCACGACGGGCATTGCCGGACCCGGCGGCGGTACGGAAGAACAGCCTGTAGGCCTTGTCTATACCGGCGTCAGCGGCCCTTGGGGGACTTTGGTCCACCGTGACGTCTATCACGGGGGCCGTGCTGAAATCAAGCGCCGAGCTGCCGTACGGGCCATCTATTATGTAGTGCGCTATCTTGTGAACCATAAAAACAAATAACCGTTAGGAGGAATGATTTTGGACGCGAAACAGACAGCACTTGAAAATGCAATGCGCAAGATTGAAAAAGACTTTGGTAAGGGCGCTATCATGCGCCTCGGCGACATTGCTGACAAGATGAACTTAGAAGTTATCTCCTCGGGTTCCCTGGCCGTCGACTTGGCCGTCGGCGTCGGCGGATATCCCCGGGGACGAGTCATTGAAATCTATGGCCCCGAATCGTCCGGGAAGACGACCCTGGCCCTGCACGCCATTGCGTCAGCCCAGAAGAACGGCGGCATTGCAGCCTTTATCGATGCTGAACACGCCCTCGATCCGGTCTATGCCCGCCATCTCGGCGTCGATACGAACGAGCTGCTCATTTCCCAGCCGGATAACGGCGAACAGGCCCTTGAAATTACGGAAGAACTCGTCCGCAGCGGTGCCGTCGACGTCATCGTCGTCGACTCCGTAGCCGCCTTGGTTCCGAAAGCCGAAATCGAAGGCGAAATGGGCGACTCCCACGTCGGCCTCCAGGCCCGCCTCATGAGCCAGGCTTTGCGTAAATTGACGGGGATCATTTCCAAGTCGAAGGCCATGGTCATCTTCATCAACCAGCTCCGTGAAAAAGTCGGCGTCATGTTCGGCAACCCGGAAACGACGACCGGCGGCCGGGCTTTGAAATTCTATGCCTCTATCCGCATGGAAATTCGTAAAGGGGAAGCTATCAAATCCGGCGGCGATGTCATCGGCAACCGAGCTCGGGTCAAAGTCGTCAAAAATAAAGTGGCACCGCCCTTTAAACACTGCGAATTCGATATCATGTACGGTCAGGGCATTTCCCGTGAAGGGACGGTCCTTGACTTGGGCACGTCCATGGATATTATTGAAAAGAGCGGCACCTGGTACTCTTACAAAGGAGAACGACTGGGACAAGGCAAGGAAAATGTCAAGATTTTCATGAAGGAACATCCGGAAATCACGGACGAAGTCGAAAAGATCATTCGCGATACCCTGGCGGCAGAACCGGAAAAATTCGACGATGTCATGGATGAAGAACTGATGGAATCGGCCGCTGAAGCCGTACCGGAAAGCGACGAAGCGGAATAAATGACCTATAGTGAGGCCTATGAAAAAGCCCTGCAGCTGCTCAATGTCCGCTTCTTAAGTGAAGGCGAACTGCGCACCAAGCTGCGGCGACGGGACGTCAGAGACGACGTCATCGACGAAGTAATGGCTATGCTGAAAGAGGAACACTTCATCGATGATGACCGCCTGGCTCGTCAGGTCTATGCCTACTATGTACGGAAAAAGCAGTACGGCCATCTGTATATCGCCAATTGCCTTCGACGCCGTCAACTGACGGTGCCGGACGATATTGAACGTCCTGATGAATACACCTTGGCAGAAAATCTTGCCGAGCGAAAGTTTTCCCGCCGGTACGATGAAAAGAGAAAGGCGGCGCGATATCTCCAATACCGCGGTTTTTCTCCCTCCGTCATCGCCGAAGTCATCGCTTCCTTTACGGTTGGCGACGAGGGTTGACAATCGGTCAAAATAGGGTCGGAGACGCCAAGTCCATCTTGACATTGATATGAAAAAAAATTACAATTAAAGGAGCCGGTTTGATACACTGGTCCATATTTTGCATAATTGTAGGTTTTTTGAACATGAAGTAAATTTTACATACTCATAAAAAAAGCCGGACGGTAAGTTCGGCTTTTTTTTGTGAAGGGGAGGTGAATTTGTTACTATGCTGACTACTACTATGGCTGCTGTCGTAGCCATTGTTTGTATCCTCATCGGCGTCGGTGCCGGTTATGTCTATCGCAAGAAAATTGCTGAAGGCAAAATCGGCCAGGCTGAAGTCGAAGCGCAGCGGATCATTGCCACAGCCCAGCAGAATGCGGAAGCTCGCAAAAAAGAACTGGTCCTTGAAGGCAAGGAAGAAATCCATAAACTGCGAAGCGATGCCGAGCGGGAGAACAAGGAACGTCGCACGGAATTACAGCGCTTTGAACGGCGTTTGATGCAAAAAGAAGAACATTTAGACAAAAAGTCCGATTCCATGGAAAAGAAGGAAGACGTCTTGCAGCGCAAAGAAGAAGAAGTGACGCGCATGCAGGAAAAAGTCGAAGCCATTCACGAACAGAAGATGGCCGAATTGGAACGGATTTCCGGCTTGACTTATGAAGATGCTAAAGAACTGCTTTTGAACAACGTTCAAAGTGAAGTAAAACATGAAACGGCACAGATGATCAAGATGCTTGAAGAACAGGCTCATGAAGAGGCCGAAAGCAAGGCTCGGGAAATTATTTCCGTGGCTATCCAACGCTGTGCTGCCGACCATGTCGCTGAAACGACGGTGTCTGTCGTGTCCCTGCCGAACGATGAAATGAAGGGCCGTATCATCGGCCGTGAAGGGCGAAACATCCGGGCTATTGAAATGCTCACCGGTGTCGACCTCATCATCGACGATACGCCGGAAGCCGTCATCTTGTCGTGCTTCGATCCGATCCGTCGGGAAATCGCCCGCATTGCCTTAGAAAAACTGATTGCCGACGGCCGTATTCATCCGGCACGGATTGAAGAAATGGTCGAAAAGGCTCGTAAAGAAATCAACCAGAAGATCCGCGAAGCCGGTGAACAGGCGACGTATGAAGCCGGGGTTCACGGACTCCATCCGGAACTCATTAAGATTCTCGGCCGCTTGCGCTACCGCACCAGCTATGGCCAGAATGTACTGCGCCATTCTATCGAAGTTTCCCAGCTGGCAGGCATTATGGCTGCTGAATTGGGGGTCGATGAAAAGCTGGCTAAGCGAGCCGGCTTGATTCACGATATCGGGAAAGCCTTGGACCACGAACTGGAAGGGACACACGTCTCTATCGGTGTCGAAATCGCCAAGAAATACGGCGAATCGAAGCTGGTTGTCAACGGCATTGCCGCCCATCACGGCGATGAAGAAGCACAGAGTGTGGAAGCCGTCTTGGTCGCTGCTGCTGACGCTGTATCGGCCGCTCGCCCGGGCGCCCGTCGGGAAACGTTGGAAAACTATCTGAAACGCTTGACGAAGCTCGAAGAAATTGCTGAGTCCTTTGATGGTGTCGAAGACTGCTTTGCCATCCAGGCCGGACGTGAAATCCGGGTCATGGTCAAACCGGATAAATTGGATGAATCCGATTGTGTCCTCTTGACCCATGACATCATTAAACGTATTGAAGCTGAACTGGAATATCCGGGACAGATTAAAGTTGTCGTCATTCGCGAAACGCGGATGGTCGATTATGCAAAATAACCTTATATGACTTGCAGGGCCGCCGTATAGGCGGCCTTTTGCATGATGCGGCAAGGCGTAGAAGCACGGATCGAAATGTCAGGCCGAATTGTCTCGAGTGTCCTAATTGGTATTGCAATTAACCCTGAAAAAATATTATTGAATTTAAAAAATAATACTTGCCAAAGTCATCGTTTTGTAGTAGAATAGTTTTTGTTCGAGGCACTAAGAAATACCGAGACAGCCCCGAAGAATGAAAGCAAATGGCCCCGTGGTGTAGCGGTTTAACATGTCGCCCTGTCACGGCGAAGATCGTCAGTTCAAATCTGATCGGGGTCGCCATTTTTTTTGCTCAGGTAGCTCAGTCGGTAGAGCAGGGGACTGAAAATCCCCGTGTCGGCGGTTCAATTCCGTCCCTGAGCACCACCAATGCGGAAGTAGCTCAGTGGTAGAGCACCACCTTGCCAAGGTGGGGGTCGCGAGTTCGAGCCTCGTTTTCCGCTCCATATATGGCGGCATAGCCAAGCGGTAAGGCAGAGGTCTGCAAAACCTTCATCCCCAGTTCGATTCTGGGTGCCGCCTCCATATTTTTCTTTCGTCATGCCGAGGTGGCGGAACTGGCAGACGCAACGGACTTAAAATCCGTCGGATAGAAATATCCGTACCGGTTCGATTCCGGTCCCCGGCACCAAATCAACAACGTGTAAGCGGCGTTGGCCGTGGCCGAAGTCCTTGCAAAACAAAGGAGCTGTCTTTGGACAGCTCCTTTTCGCAGTCCGTTTAAATTATCTGAAAAATGGGTTATAATGAATCATGACTGAATACAAGTATAGAGTATCTGATTTTGAAGGACCTTTAGATCTGTTGCTCTATTTGATTGAAAAGAACAAAGTCGACATTTATAACATTCCTATCGTTGACATTGCCGATCAGTTCAATGCTTATGTAGCTGACATCGACGCCTTTGATGTCGACTATGCCAGTAAGTTTTTTGTCATGGCAGCGACCCTTTTGCAGATAAAATCGCGGCTGCTCCTGCCGAAACAGCCTAAAGTGGTTGACGACGAAGAAGACCCGCAGGAAGTCTTGGTCCGGCAGCTCGTAGAGTATAAAAAGATGAAGGCCCTGTCTCAGGCCATGGGCAGTTTGTGGGACGCCCGCAGCCTGATGATGGGACGCCTGCCGGCGCCTATGCCTTATGAAACCCGCTTCGAAGGCCATATCGACACCAAGGCCCTCTACGACGCCTTTCAGCAAGTATGTCAGGCCCTGCCGGAACCAGAAGCCGTAGAGATACGGATTCAGAAAGAAATATACAGCGTCGGCGAATGCATGCGCCGCGTCACCTACGCCCTGCGCCGGGCCAAGGGGACGATGACGGCAGCTGCCATTTTTCAGGCCTGTCGATCCCGCGTCGAACTTGTCGTAACCTTTTTGGCGGTTTTAGAATTGCTCAAGGTCGGTCAATGTATGACCGTCGCTGAGGGAAAGGATGGGAATACCATTGCCTTACGATACACGCCAAAAGGATAACCGCGAGCCGACGGCACTTCTGGAAGCCCTCCTCTTTTTGAGCGGCGACGCCATGACCGAAGCCGATATCAGTGAACACCTGGGATGGCCTTTGGAAGACGTTGAGAAAATTGCCGAGCGCCTGCAGCATCTTTTAGAAGATCAGCGGCGAGGGCTGCGTCTCATCCGCGTTGCCGGCGGCTATCAGTTAGTGACCCGGCCGGATCTTCACGATGCCCTGCAGTGGGTCCGGACGGGGAAGAAGGAACTGTCGCCTATGGCCCTTGAAGTACTGGCCATCATCGCCTTCAAACAGCCTGTGACGCGGGCTGATATTGAAAAGCTGCGCGGCGTTTCGTCAGAAAGGGTCCTGACTTCTTTGGTGCAGCAGGGATTGGTCATCGACCTCGGCCGCAAGGACAGTCCGGGACGGCCGATTTTATACGGGACGTCTGCTTATTTTTTGGAATGTATCGGCATGGATTCCCTTGCTGATTTAGCCGGCCGCTTGTCGGTAGATACTACGGAGGATGGACTTGATGGAAGAACGGTTGCAGAAAGTAATGAGTAACTGCGGAGTCGCTTCACGGCGTGCTTCGGAAAAGCTGATATTAGAAGGACGAGTCCGCGTAAACGGTGTCGTCGTCCGAGAATTAGGCACCAAGGTCAATCCTGATAAGGACCGCATTGCCGTCGACGGCAAGACCCTTGAAATGCAGGCCAAGCATTACTACCTGTTTAATAAGCCCAAGGGCGTCATTACCACATCGAGTGACGATCAAGGACGGACGACGGTCATGGACTACTTCAAGAAGGAAAAAGACCGTATCTATGCCGTCGGCCGTTTGGACCAAAATACAGAAGGCTTGCTGCTCATGACCAATGACGGCGAACTGGCTAATATTCTGATGCATCCCAGCCGCCTCGTCGATAAGACGTATGAAGTCAAGGTCAAAGGGCAAGTTGCCGATTCGATTCTGCAGCATTTAGCCGACGGAGTCGAACTGAAAGACGGGATGACGGCACCGGCTGATGTCGTCTACGTCGACTACGATCCTCGGACGAACCTGACCAGTCTGGAAATCACCATTCACGAAGGCCGCAATCGCCAGGTCCGCCGCATGCTGGAATACTTTGGCTTTCAGGTTCACAACCTGCGCCGTATCCAGTATGCCTTTTTGACCCTGAGCGGCGTCAAGCGCGGAGCCTATCGCTCCTTGACCCGTGAAGAAGTGGCCGAACTCTATAAATATAAATAATAGGAGTCTTTATGAAGGAAATACTCGTCATCGGTGCCGGTGCGGCCGGCATCATGGCTGCGCTGGCTGCTGCTGAATCGGGAGCCAGAGTACATTTATTTGAAAAAAATGATATTGTCGGTAAGAAGATGGGAATCACCGGTAAAGGACGCTGCAACTTGACAAACTCCTGCAGCATGGCCGATTTCATCGCCCATACACCGGGGCACGGAAAATTCCTGTTCAGTGCTTATCAGCAGTTTACGAACCTCGATTTATTGGATAAACTGAACGGCTGGGGCCTTCTGACAAAAGAAGAACGAGGCGGCCGTATTTTCCCCCAGTCTGACAGCGCCATCGAAGTGCGAAAGCTCTTTTATCACAAACTGTGCCGCAAGAGCATCGAACTACATTTGAAGGAAGGCGTTAAAGCCGTTAAATCTTGGGGACATCGCTTTGTCGTCCAAACGGATTCGAGAACTTATGAAGGCGATGCCTGTATCATCACGACAGGCGGCATGTCCTATCCTGTAACCGGTTCTACCGGCGACGGCTACGGCTTTGCAAAATCGCTGGGGCACGAGGTGACGGAACTCAAGCCGTCGCTCATCCCTTTTACGACGGCCGAATCCTGGCCTCATGACTTGTCGGGACTGTCCCTGAAAAATGTCGAAGGGTCACTATGGCGCCGTGGGAAAAAAATCGATGCCCACTTCGGGGAAATGCTGTTTACCCACTTTGGCGTTTCCGGGCCGATTATCCTGATGCTCAGTACGGCAGCGGCCCATAAAAAGAGCGCTGCTTTCCCCTTAGAACTTCGCATCGACTTAAAACCGGCCTTATCGAAGGAAAAACTCGATGCCCGCCTGCGTCGGGATTTTGAAAAATATATCCGCAAAGAAGCTGTAAACGGCTTAAAGGATCTGTTGCCCCAGCGACTCATTCCGGTCATCCTTCATGAAGCCGGGATTGCAAAAGACTGTCCGGTCAATCAGATTTCCCGGGAACAGCGCCAGCACTTGGTCGAAGCCTTTAAGGCCCTGCCCCTTACGGTGACCGGGACGAGGCCCATCAGTGAAGCCATCGTCACCGCCGGCGGCGTATCGGTCAAGGAAATCGACCCTAAGACGATGGAGTCGAAACTCGTTCCGGGCCTTTATTTTGCCGGGGAAGTCATCGATATCGATGCCTTTACGGGCGGATATAATTTACAGGCAGCCTTTTCGACAGGGTTTGTAGCCGGAACGGCCGCTGCTAAGGAGGGCTGACTATGAAAAAATTAACGATTGCCATCGACGGCCCGGCAGGAGCCGGAAAAAGCAGTGTGGCTAAACTCTTGGCCAATAAAGTCGGCTATTTATACATTGATACCGGGGCCATGTACCGGGCCTTTACCTGGGCGGTGCTGGAAAACGGCGTCGACATTGCCGATGACAAGGCCGTCAAGGCCTTGGTGGATTCCGTTGACATCCGCCTTGAACCGATGGCCGACCTGTGTCGGGTCTACGTCGGGACGACGGAAGTTACCGAGGCCATTCGGACGCAACGCGTATCATCGCATGTTTCTTCCGTCGCAGCTCTTGCAGTCGTACGGCAAAAACTGGTAAAATTACAAAAGGCCATGGCCAAAGAAGGCGGCGTCATCCTCGACGGCCGCGATATCGGTACCGTCGTTCTGCCGGATGCGGATCTAAAAATATTCCTTACGGCGTCTGTCGCATCCCGGGCTCAGCGCCGCTATTTGGAAGTAAAGGCCAAAGGCGGCAGCGAATCGTATGACGACATCGCCGCCAGCATCGCCGCTCGCGATGACATGGATTCCCACCGCCAGGTGTCCCCTTTGAAAAAAGCCGATGACGCTGTCGTCGTCGACAACAGTGATCTCGATTTACAACAGACGGCCGATGTCATTCTCGGCCTTATGAAGGAGCGAGGCTGATGCATGAATTTATGTATAATACGATCCGCAGGATCTTCAATGTCGCAACGTACGGCTTCTTGGACATGGAAGTCATCGGCGAAGAAAATATACCTGAAAAAGGGCCTTTTATCGTAGCCTGTAATCATGCCAGCAACTTTGATCCGCCCCTTTTGGGAACGGCTATGCGTCATCATCTCATCCACTTTATGGCCAAGGAGGAACTCTTCCGCAATCCGGTCATGGGCTGGTTCCTGCGTTATGTCCATACCTTTCCGGTCCATCGCGGCCGCATCGACCGCAAGGCGGTTATGGAATCCTTTAAGGTATTGAAAAATGGTGCGGTTTTGGGGATTTTCCCGGAAGGGAAGCGGACCCGAGGCGGCTCGGTCGGCCCCTTTCATGAGGGCTTTGCCGGTATCGCCATTAAGGCCAAGGTGCCGGTGTTGCCGGCAGCCATCGTCAATTCGGAATTTCTGCCGAAAAAGACGGGGCCTGTTCGAGTCATTTTTGGAAAACCCATCATGGCTCCGGCCGGAAAAGCCTCGGATCACGACGTAGTCACGGCCTTTTCCGAAGAAATTCGCGATTCCATCGTGACTATGCAAAATCAGTATAAAGGGGACGAAAAATGAAAGTAACTCTCGCCGCAGCCTGTGGCTTCTGCTATGGTGTCCGACGAGCCGTTGAACTGGCCGGACAGGCTGAAAAAGGAACACACACCTTAGGTCCTATCATCCATAATCCGCAAGTTGTCGGGCGTCTCGCCGAACAGGGCGTGTCGCCGGTAGACTCTTTGGATGAGGTGGAAAAAGGGGCTGTCGTCTTAATTCGGTCTCATGGCGTCGGACCGGAAATCTATGAAAAAGCCGACAAACGAGAACTAAAAGTCATAGATGCCACGTGTCCGCACGTTAAAAAGGCCCAACAAGACGCCAAAAATATCATCGAAAAAGGTGAAAAGCTTATAATCGTAGGCGAAAAGGCCCATCCCGAAGTAATTAGTATTTCACAATGGGGGGCAAATCGTGCTATTATAATAGACAGGGAAGAAGAGGCTCAACAAATTCCCTTTTGCGATTCTATGGGAGTCGTCGTACAAACGACGTTCTCTCAAGAGCAATTCAAGCGTATCGCCGCTATCCTGCAACAAAAGACTAATCATCTCGATGTGCATATGACCATATGCACGGCGACGCAGCAGCGTCAGCAGGCAGCGATAGAATTGGCAGGTCAGGTGGACGCCATGATTGTCATTGGCGGCAAGAACAGCGCCAACACCGGCCGCCTCGCGCAGGTATGCCGTGAACAGGATTGCCCGACATACCACATTGAAACAGCAGCCGAATTGGATACGGACTGGTTCAGTGGTATGAATCATATAGGCATTACAGCCGGCGCTTCTACGCCGGATTGGATAATACAGGAGGTTGTTAAGATTATGGAAAATTTGCAAGCTGAAGGCACAGAAGTAATGAGTGAAGAATTGTTGGACAAGTATGACTATGAAGAAAATCCAAAGAAAGGTGACGTGGTCAAAGGCACGGTTATTTCTGTGAATGATGATGCTGCCTATGTTTCCATCGGTACGAAAGCGGAAGCAATTCTGCCGAAAAAGGAAATGGCTGTTCCCGCTCCGGAAAAAGCAAGTGACTTTGTCAAAGTCGGCGATGAACTGACCGTTGAAATTGCCAACAACATCAAAGAAGAAGGAGCTATTGTCGTTTCCCTCGTCAAGATGAAGAAAGTCGAAGACTGGAAAGAAGTTCGCGAAGCATTCGAAAATGATCAGCTCGTCGAATGTGTTGGTAAAGAAACGAACAAGGCTGGTCTTGTCGTTTCTATCAAATCTCTCCGCGGATTTATCCCCCTCTCTCAGGGCGATATCAAATTCGTGAAGTCTTTGGACTACCTCGTCGGTGAAACCTTCCAGGTCAAAGTCATCGACATTGACGAACACAAAAACCGTCTGGTCCTGTCCCGTAAGGCTGTACTTGAAGCAGAACGCGAAGCAAAACGCGAAGAAGCCCTCAAACACATTGAAGAAGGGGCTGTCATTAAAGGTACTGTCGTTAAGATCATGCCCTATGGCGCATTCATCGATCTCGGCGGCGTAGAAGGCCTGCTTCACATTTCTGATATTTCTTGGAAGCGCATCAATGCTGTCGAAGACGTTCTCCAGGCCGGAGAAGAACTCGAAGTCCTTGTTCAGAAGTTCGATCAGGAACGGAATCGTATTTCCCTCTCCTTGAAAGCACTTCAGAAGAACCCCTGGATTGCAGCTATCGAAAAATTTGAAGTCGGCGATATCGTAAAAGGTGAAGTTAAGAAACTCTTGCCTTTCGGTGCTATCTTAGCTATCGATCCGGAACTGCAGGGCTTGCTCCATATTTCTGAATTAACTGAAAAACGCGGCGTGGCTGTCAAAGACCTGGTCGACATCGGCGATGTCATGAACGTTAAGATCATCGGCATCGATACAGATAAGAAGAAGATTTCTCTCAGCGTTCTGGCTATTCAGAAAGATGAAGAAGAACAGGAAGTTCGCGACTACCTCGCTAACCAGGATAACGAAGAAGAAAACAACTAAGGCTTTGTAAAAAGAGGATAGCCGGGCTGTACCGGTTATCCTTTTTTCGTTTATAGAAAGGATAATGCCATGTATAAACCCTTAGTCGCCGTCGTCGGTCGGCCGAATGTCGGCAAATCGACGCTGTTTAACGCGATTGTCAAGAAACGAATTTCCATCGTTGAAGATATTCCCGGCGTTACGCGCGACAGAATTTATTTTGATGCCGAATGGCTCGGTCGGGAATTTACCATGATCGATACGGGGGGCATTGAATTCGTTGATTCCAATGACCACATCTTCACCAGCATGCGCTATCAGGCAGAACTGGCCATTCGCGAAGCCGACGTCATCTTATACGTCGTCGACGGGAAAGTCGGGATCCAGCCTCAGGATGAAGAAATTGCCCATATCCTGCGCTCCTGCGGGAAACCGGTCATCTTGGTCGTCAATAAGATCGACAGTGTCGAACAGGAAATGAACATCTATGAATTTTATAATCTCGGCTTGGGTGACCCCATCGGGATTTCAGCCGTCAACTTGATGAATCTCGGCGACCTCCTCGATGAAGTCCTGAAGAATATCAAAGAAGTACCGGCCCTTGAAGAAGATGACGATACGATTCATATCTCCCTCGTCGGCCGTCCGAACGTCGGCAAGTCATCCCTTACCAATGCCCTCTTAGGACAGGATCGGGTCATCGTCAGCAACGTGCCCGGCACGACCCGCGACTCTATCGATACACATTGGTCTTATGAAGGAACGGACTTCGTCCTCATCGATACGGCCGGCATGCGCCGCAAGGCCAAAATCGACATGCCTGTCGAACGGTACAGCGTCGTCCGGGCTCTGCGGGCCGTCGATCGGTCGGACATTGCCGTCCTGGTCATCGATGCGACGGAAGGCGTTACCGAACAGGATACGAAGATTGCAGGCTACGTCCACGAAGCGGGCAAAGGCTGCATCATCGTCGTCAACAAGTGGGACCTCGTCGAAAAGGACAGCAAGACGAGCCATAAGTTTGAAGAAGACATCCGTCGAGAACTGGCCTTCCTCCAGTACGCGCCCATCCTCTTTGCTTCGGCCCTTACGAAGCAGCGTATCAATCGCCTGGCCGATATGGTCAAATTCGTATCGGAACAGCAGCATATGCGCGTATCGACGAGCGTCTTAAATGAACTCATCGAAGATGCCCAGCTTACCAATCCGCCGCCGGCTAAAGGCGGGCGACTGCTGAAAATCTATTATATGACCCAGGCTTCGGTCCAGCTGCCGACCTTCATCCTTTTCGTCAATGAGCCCCAGCTCATGCATTTTTCGTATCTGCGCTTTTTGGAAAACCGACTGCGCGAAACCTTTGGTTTTGAAGGCACTCCCATCCGGCTTATCCTGCGTGGTAAGAAGGATGGTGACCGCTTATGATGACCGGTATCCTCTTCTTGGTTCTGGCTTATCTCGCAGGCTCCATTCCGAGCGGCCTTATCATCGGCAAGGTCCTGTATCATACGGATCCTCGTGAGTACGGCAGCCATAATACGGGAGCGACCAATGCCTACCGGGTCTTCGGCGCTGTCGGCGGCCTTTTGGTCCTCCTCTGCGACGTCGCGAAAGGCATGCTCGGTGTCTACCTGGGGCAGCTTGCTTCCCAGGCCGGCATCGGCACTCCGGCTGATCAGATTTATCTCATGATTGCCGGCGGGCTGCTTTCCATCGTCGGTCATTCGTGCTCTGTTTTTCTGAAATTCAAAGGTGGTAAAGGCGTTGCCACCGGCCTTGGCATCATCTTGTTCTTGGCGCCGTGGGAAACGCTCATCGTCTTTGCCGTCTGGGTCGTCATCGTTGCCATTACGCGCATCGTCTCCCTCGGCTCCATCGTAGCCGCTATTTTGGTGCCGATTCTGATGTACGTCTTTGGCGAGCCGCTGCCGCTGACGATTTTCGGCCTCCTGGCCGCCATTCTCGTCGTCGTTCGTCATAAGGATAATATTATCCGCTTGATACAGGGACGAGAACTGAAGGTCGAACGAATTCAGAAAAAATAGATTGATATGTACTAAAAAACGTGTATAATTGATTATGTACGAGCAGGTGATCTTATGAGAATCATATCGGGTAGTGCCAGAGGGCGAATTTTGAAGTCGCCGAAAGGAATGCTGACCCGGCCGACCTTAGACCGCACGCGGGAAAGTCTTTTTAATATGCTTGAAAGCAGAGGCAGTCTGGCCGGGGCAAGGGTTCTCGATATCTTTGCGGGTACAGGTGCCTTGGGATTAGAAGCCTTGAGCCGCGGTGCCGATTCTGCCGTCTTCATCGACCATTATACGCAGGCCCTCATTCGTCAGAATGCGTCGCTCTGCGGCTTTGATGAACGCGCTGAGGTCCTTCGGCTCCCGTCGGCAAAAGCTTTGGCACGGCTGAAAGGGCGGCAGTTTGATTATATCTTTGCCGACCCGCCGTATAACAAAAATTTGGTGAACGATACAATTGTTTTGATAGGTCAATACGATTTGTTGGCTCCTGGTGGATTGATTCTGATGGAATACAGCCGGAATGAAGGCATAACGGAGAACACATTGTATGAGGTCATCAGAGAAAAATCCTATGGAAATGACACGCGGATTGCTTTTATCCGTCGTCGCCGGGAAGGAGTTTGAAAGAAGTGCGAATCGGTATTTGTCCGGGCAGCTTTGATCCTGTTACCAATGGACACATTGATATTTTTGAACGAGGGAGCAAACTAGTCGATAAACTTATCGTCGCTGTTTTTGAAAATCCCGTAAAGAAGCCGTTGTTTACGATGGCCGAACGAGAAGAGATGCTGAGAGAAACGACGCGGCATATTCCCAATATTGAAGTCGTCAGCTTTCACGGCCTTCTCAATGAATACGCTATCGATCACGGTGCGACCGTCATTATTCGCGGCCTCCGGGCCCTGAGTGATTTTGAATATGAATTCCAACGGGCCCTGCTCATGAAAAAAGTGGAGCCACGCATCGAAACGGTATTCATCATGACGAGTACCCAGTATTCATATATCAGCTCGACGGGCATCCGCGAACTGGCCTGCTTTGGCGGCAAGCTCGATGATATGGTTCCCGATTACGTTGAAAAGAAACTAAAAGTGAAGTTTGCAGACAAGTACAATGCTTAGGAGTGGAGACTACATGAATTCGGATAAACTGTTAGAAGATTTGGAAAGCTTAGTAATGAACGCTTCAAAAGTTCCCTTTACTAACAAAAAAATGGTAGAAGAAGAAGAAATCCTTCAGATCATCGACGATTTGAAAGAATCCATGCCGGCTGAATTGGAACAGTCCAAAAAGATATTGGCCGAAAGAGACAAGGTCATTGCCGATGCCCAGCATCACGCTGACGGCATGGTAGCTCAGGCGAAAGACTATATCGCCAAATTGACCGAAGAAAGTGAACTGGTACGGCAGGCTCAGGAACGTGCCAACCAGGTTATCCAAACTGCCAATGACTCGTCGGAACAGCTGAAAAACAGCTCCATTACCTATGCCGGCGACGTCCTCAAATACGTTGAATCAACATTGGAAAAGACCTTATCCAGCATTCAGCAGAATCGCGAAAGCCTGCTGAAGAACAATGGACATCAGGATACGCCGGATCAGCAGTAGTGATGGCTTATGAGGTCCTGTCGCTCGTGCGGCAGGGCCTTTTTTTCCATGTTGATGACAGGAGGTACTATGAACGAAATTGTATCCCGCGATAACCAGTGGGTAAAGATGGCCTGCTCCTTGAAGCAGAAAAAAGGCCGTCAAGCTCATCGGCGCGTCTTTGTCGAAGGCCTGCGGGTCATCGGTGATGCCGCTGTTATGGGGATTCCCGATGCCATTTGCTTTGTGTCGCCTAAAGGACGGGAACTTGCCGGCTTTGACGAAGTCTATGCCAGAGGCCTTGAATTAGGATGGACTTTTTATGCCGTTACCGACAGCGTATACGATAAATTAAAGGATACCAAGACGCCTCAAGGGCTGGCTGCTATGCTGCCCTTTTTTGCCTATACCTTTGACGCCTTGCCGGCCGTTGCTCCGGAAAAGGCCGTCCTCTATCTGCGCTCCGTCCAGGATCCGGGTAATTTAGGGACTATCCTCAGGACGGCTGCAGCAGCTAACGTCGGAGCTGTCCTTCTCAGTGAAGGCTGTGTCGACGTCTACAACGATAAGACGGTCCGCAGCGCCATGGGGGCGATTTTTAAAGTGCCTGTCGTCCAAGATGTAACCGATGAACAGCTCGACCAATTCTGCAGCGATGAGGACCGGAACATCTATGGAACGGCAGCCGAAGGGACCGTATCCTATGTCGAAGCCGATTACGACCGGCCGGTTATTCTGGCTTTTGGCAACGAAGGGAACGGCTTGCCCGATGAATTTTTGGAATGCTGTGACGACGTACTGACCATCCCCATGCGGCCTGATACAGAATCACTCAACTTATCTATGGCCGTCGGCATCGTCTTGTATAAGGCCTGGGAAAAAAATGGTTTTCACGTATAGTCTGGAGGCGTAATCATGGAAGAAAATAAGGACACCCTTGATCTTGGTTTTGCAAAACTCGACTTACAGCGTCAAGAGCGCTGCGGCTTTCCGGAAGTCGTCTATTGTGCCGGGAAGACGACGGACCAGTCCGTGCGGATTTTAGAAATTTTGATGGAAAAATATGACAATGTCATCGGCACGAGGGCTTCGAAAGAAATTTTTGACATCTTATCGGCTAAATTCCCGGCTGCCCAATACGACGAGCTGGCCAAGATGGTCTATCAGCACAAGGATAAGACCATCATCAACGGCGATCGCCTCATTTCCGTCATTACGGCCGGTACCAGCGATATTCCCGTCGCTGAAGAAGCGGCGCTTACGGCAGAAATTATGGGAAATCAAGTGGAACGAATCTACGATGTCGGCGTTGCCGGCATCCACCGATTGCTGGCACGAGTCGACGATATCCGAAAAGCCAATGTCAACATCGTCGTTGCCGGCATGGAAGGGGCTCTGGCCAGTGTCGTCGGAGGTTTAGTAGACAAGCCGGTCATCGCCGTACCGACCAGTATCGGATACGGTGCCAATTTCCACGGTCTTTCGGCCCTTCTGGCTATGCTCAACAGCTGCGCTGCCGGGATATCTGTCGTCAACATCGACAATGGTTTCGGCGCCGGCAGACTGGCCGATACGATGAACAGTCTGAGGTGAGCCGATGGAAACCTTATGGCAATTGGAAGCCAATATCGACGATATGAATCCTCAAAATATGGAATACGTCTTTTCACGGATTCTCGACAAGGGGGCGAATGACGTCTGGGCTATGCCGATGATGATGAAAAAAGGGCGGATGGCATCGATGCTCTGTGTTCTTTGCCGAAAAGAACTCCTCGACGATATGATTGAAACGATCGTTAAAGAGACGACATCTATTGGCGTTCGCTTTTTTCCCGTGAGCCGCATGGCCTGTGACCGGGTCATTATGACAGTCTGCATTGACGGCAGGGATCTTCACTGTAAAATCTGCCGGTACGGCGGACAGATTGTCAATATTTCCGCCGAATACGACGACTGTCGGGCGGCGGCAGAAGCGACGGGCATCCCTTTGAAAGAATGGCAGCGCAAGGTGAAGGAAGCGGCATACCGCCAATTTGCCGAATAGTCCCGGGGAGGATATTGTCAAAATACGATTGTCCGTGTATAATAGTCATTAAGCCGATGTGCAGTGCATCCTGAAAGGACAGGGAGCGTAAAAGATGAATAGAGTCATTATTAATGCCGATGATTTCGGAATTCATACGGAAGTGAATCATGCCATTATTGAGGCTTGTGAACAGGGCGTTCTGACCAGTACGTCCTTATTGCCAACGGGGCCGGCTTTCGAAGAAGCCGTCTCGCTGGCTCGGACTTGTCCCCGCCTCGGAATCGGGATCCACTTATGCCTCGTCGGGTCGTTGCCCACCGTTTTGTCCCCACAGGAAGTACCTACCCTGGTGACTGATAGTGGACGGGTACCGGACAGTTATCCTGAAGTCATTAAACGAGCCTGCCAGGGCCGGCTCGATTACGGTCAGGTTTACCGGGAACTCGATGCCCAGATGGAAAAAATCATGGCTACGGGACTTCCCATCGATCACATCGACAGCCATCAGCATCTGCACGTCCTGCCGCAGATTTGGAACATCGTCCAGTCGCTGATGATGAAGTACGGTATCCGCCGAGTACGCATTCCGAGAGAAGCTTATTCATATAAGCTTCTCTCGGCCAATCCCGTGCGCATCGCCGGCCGCGACGGCCTGACCTACTTGTCCCAGAAGGCCATGGATGCCGTGAAGCGCCTTCATTTTACGACGACAGATTTCTTTTGGGGCATGGTAGACGGCGGCAACATGAACGAAGGCAACTTGAAGTATCTCATCGACCGGCTGCCCTTCGGAGTCCATGAAATCATGATGCATCCGGGACGCAGTACGACGGTTCTCAGCCGGAGCTTTTCCTGGGAGTACCACTGGCAGGATGAATTTCAGGCACTTTTGTCGCCGGCGATCCGCCGTCAAATCGAAAAAAGAGAGATTCAACTCATTACCTACGGCGATTTGCCGTAAGGTCCGGGAGGACTTGCCTTGCATATTTTAGTTACGGGAGGTGCCGGCTTTATCGGGTCCCGCCTTGTCAAAGCCCTGCTTGAAGCAGGCCATGAGGTTACGGCCTTTGATAACCTTTCCAAAGGAACCTTTGCTCAGGTTCCCGACGAAGCCCGCTGCATCGAAGGCGACATCGGTGATGAAAAGGCCGTCGCTTCAGTGTTTTCCGAAAAGCCCATCGATATCGTCTTTCATGAAGCACCACAGCGGAGGCTTTCCGATTCGCAGGACTTTTCTGAGAACGATGTCATAGGGAGCCTTACAGGTCTTAAGGTCGTCCTTGACCAGTGCTGCCGTCACAGTGTGAAGAAATTCATTTTTTCCTCGTCAGCTGCCGTCTACGGCGAGCCCGTCCGCGTTCCCGTTCGCGAAGAAGATGAGCTTAGCCCCATCAACTTTGACGGACAGGTTAAGGCAGCTGCGGAAGATTGTATCCGCCGGTATCATGAAGCGTACGGCCTGCCATATGTCATTTTGCGCTATGCCAATGTATATGGTGAGGGTGAGGAGGACAGCGTTGTCAGCCGTTTTACCCGGGCTGTGGCTTACGGCGAAGATATGACCATCTATGGCGACGGTGAACAGTCCCGCGATTTCATCTACGTCGACGACGTCGTCCGGGCCAATCTGGCGGCCATGGCGGATGAGGGGCTGGCTGAGACGTATAATATCGGCACGCAGATGGAGACGACGATCAACGCACTGAAAGTCATCCTGCTGTATTTTACCCATGCCGGTATTTCTATCTCTTATGAAGATGCACGCCCAGGTGATGTACACTGTTCGGCACTGCATAGTGAAAAAGCCGAGAAAATACTCAACTGGCGTCCTAAAATGAAACTGATGCCCGGCCTTATGGCGATGTATCAATATTTTTGCGAAAGGGAAGATGCCAAGTGAAAGACGATAAGGAGCACAAGTTTTACTTAGTCCGCGAAGATATTTTGCCTGAAGCGATCAAGAAGACCATCAAGGTCAAGGAAATCCTCAAGCGCCATCAGACGCGGACCATCAATGAAGCCGTCCAGATGATGGATTTGAGCCGCAGTGCGTACTATAAATATAAGGATTACGTCTCTCCTTTTTATGACGTTACGCAGGGCAAAATCGTCACCTTGTCGGTCATGATCTTTGACCGTCCCGGCGAATTATCCCAGGTTCTCAACACGGTTGCTGCCAACAATGGCAGTATCCTGACCATCAATCAGGGCATTCCCCTGCAGGGCATGGCAGCGGTCCGCTTGTCCATTGAAACGAAGGATATGACCGTATCGGTCGAAGACTTGATGAAAACGTTGGAAAAACTGTCCGGTGTCAGCAAGGTAAATATTATCGGACAAGCGTAAGTAAAAAAGAGGGGGTAGGTCCATGAAAAGCGTTTCTATTGCTCTATTAGGCTGCGGTACTGTTGGAAAAGGCGTCGTCGATTTATTGGCGATGAACGGTCCGCTTATTGAAGAACAGCTCGATACGAAAATCAATATCAAGCGTATCCTTATCCGTGATTTGAACAAGTATGAAAAGATGGAAGGCCTGCCCGATTCCATTCGGCTCACGACTGATTTTAACGACATCATCAATGATGATGAAATCGAAATCGTCGTTGAAGTCATGGGCAGCGCCGACTTTGCAAAAGACTGCATCGAACAGTGCTTCCGGCGCGGAAAGAGCGTTATCAGCGCCAATAAAGACCTCATCGCAGACTATGGGATTCCTTTATTGACCTTATCCTATGAGCATGACGTCGACTTCCAGTTTGAAGCCAGCGTCGCCGGCGGTATCCCTATCGTTCGTCCCATGTATTCATCGCTTAACAGCAACCGCATCGAAGAAATCATTGGCATCATGAACGGGACGACCAATTTTATTTTATCGAATATGACCGCCCATGGTTCGTCATATGAAGAAGTATTGAAAGAAGCTCAGGAAAAAGGCTATGCCGAAGCCGACCCGACCAATGACGTCAGCGGCTATGATGCAGCTCGTAAAATCGCTATTTTGGCAACCTTAGGCTTCCATTCAGCCGTTACCTTTGACGACGTTGCCGTTGAAGGTATTGAAAATATCTCCAAGGAAGATATTGAACATGCGACGGAAATGGGGTACGTCATCAAGCTTCTGGCCATTGCCCGTCAGGACGACGACGGTATTTCACTCAACGTCCATCCGGCCTTTATTCGTGAAGACCATCCCTTGGCCCATGTCGACGGTGCCTATAATGCCGTTTGCGTCCGCGGCAACGGCGTTGGCAACGTCATGTTCTACGGCCCGGGTGCCGGATCACTTCCGACGGCCAGTGCTGTCGTCAGCGACGTCATGAACGTCATCCTCCACCGCAATTTGAAGATGACCGGTAAGCGCGGTTATGTATGGCACGAAGCGAAATTGAAGCCTCAGGCTGAAATTTGCTCGCCCTACTATCTGCGAATGATCGTCAACAATGCGCCCGGTGTCTTGTCGTCGGTATCAAAGGTCTTGGCTGAACACAATATCAGTATCCGCTCTCTGATTCAAAAGGATGAAACGACAGAAATTGCTGAAATCGTCATCCTTATCGACAAATCGGCCGATGGTCTGGTCCAGGCATCGCTCCAGAAAATCGAAGGATTGTCATGCGTTCGCAAAATTGAAAATGCCATTCGTGTAATTGAGGTGTAAGAAATGACAAAAACATTGCATGCACAGATTCCTGCAACATCCGCTAACGTCGGCTCCGGTTTCGATGCCGTCGGTATTGCGCTGAACTTGTACAATGACATTTATTTTACGGAAGAACCGGGCAAAGACACGATTACCGTGGAAATTGAAGGACTCGGAGCCAACAAGCTGCCCAAGGTTTTTGACGAAAATATGGTCGGCCATGCTATGAAGGCCGTCGCCGTCAAGAAGCGTCAGTCCCTTCCTAAGGGCGGCACGCTGAAACTGGTCAATGCCATTCCGCCGGCCCGCGGTCTCGGAAGCAGCTCGGCAGCCCTTGTCGGCGGTATCCTCATCGGTGACGCCTTGACCGGCAGTACCATGAGCCGCGACGAAATGCTGTCCCTGGCAACGGTCCTCGAAGGTCATCCGGACAATGTGGCGCCTGCCATTTACGGCGGCTTATCCGTTTCTGTCATGGTCGACGGCAAAACGCTGACCAATTCGATTCCCCTTGATGATGAATTGTCTTTTGTGACGGTCAGCCCGGAAATCGAAATTTCTACAGAAGAAGCGAGAAAAGCCCTGCCCAAGACGATTGATTACCAAAACGCCGTCTTTAACGTCAGTCGCGTCAGCTTCCTGGTATCGTCTTTATTTACGAAGCAATACGACCGCATCGCTTATGGCCTGCAGGATAAGCTCCACGTACCTTATCGGTTGAGCCTCATTCCCAGCGGTGATCTGGTCTTGAAGAAGGCTGTGGAAGCCGGTGCCCTTGGGGCTACGATCAGCGGTTCCGGTTCGACGCTCATCGCTTTTGCTACGGGCAATGAAGGAGCCATCATGGAATCCATGATCAATTGCTTTAACGACCACGGCATTGAGGCAACGGGCCACGTGTTGAAATGCAGCAATGAAGGGGCGAAGCTCGTCTGATGATTCAAGATATCGGAGATCATACGTATCATGTCGAATACCGTCCGGTGCCGTTGGCACGGGATGGTATTCTCTTGTCTTATCGCGGTCGGGAGATATTGGTAAAGCTGACCGGGGAGAAATCTTTCACCTATCCGACTTACAGCGATTATGCCGACATGGGAGAAGACCGGTTCCGCTGGCTCTTTGCCGAAGACCGTCAGCAATTCTATTTGGCTGAGGAAGCCTTGCCGGAAAAAGACGGCTTTGCTTATGTCAATATTTTCTTTATGAGGGGTGCGTCACCGCGGCATCTGGCCTTTGCCGGCGTCGTCGGCCTGTCCCTGTCCGTCTGGTACAGCAACCATCGCTTCTGCGGTCATTGCGGACGCCCGATGAAACACAGCGACAAGGAACGGATGGTTCATTGCGACGCCTGCCATACCATGATTTATCCGCGCATCTGCCCGGCCGTCATCGTAGCCGTCCGCCATGGTGACAAGCTCCTGGTCTCGAAATACGCCGGCCGGGAATACAAGAATGTTGCCCTTTTGGCCGGCTTTGCCGAAGTCGGTGAGTCCATTGAGGATACCGTCCATCGTGAAGTCATGGAAGAAGTGGGCATTAAGGTCAAGAACCTGACCTTCTATAAGAGTCAGCCTTGGTGCTTTACGGATACACTCCTCTTGGGATTTTTCTGTGATCTTGACGGCGATGATACGCTGAAAGTCGATCACAGAGAACTGGCAACGGCTGAATGGATCGACCGACAGGATATTCCTGATGACGTAGAAAAAGCCAGCCTGACCATGGAAATGATGACCCTTTTTAAACAAGGAATCTATTAATGAGAACCTTGGATGATGATTTTTCCGCCATTCAAGGTTCTTTTTTTGAGGGAGACAGAAACGCTGACATTCCTGTGTTGGCGGGACGTGAGCCATGACGGTCACGTCTTTTTTTGCCTTCAGGGCCTCAGGGATATCGTGTAGAAATCATGTAGGGCTGGTGATGATTCGAATTTCTTAGAAACGTCGGGGACTGTCAGGCAGCGAAAAAATGAAAAGGGAGCGACCGTGGGAATGAGCGCTGTTAGGGGGGAGCAGCGGTTCAAAAATTGACTGTATAGATGCGAAAAGACGGCACGAAATGATTCGTGCCGTCTTTTAATATGAGTAGGCTTTTACATGTCAAAGGGATTTTCGTTGGGATAGAGCATGCCTTTTGGCTGGTTGAAGGCGATGTCTTCAATGCCCAGGTACTGGAAGATGGAGAAGAGGACTTTTCCGATGTGGGCAAAGGCGACGGCGCCGTGATGAGGATACTGCTTGGCGATGAGGACGTGACGGTAGAAGCGGCCCATTTCGGGGATGGCAAAGATGCCGATGCCGCCGAAGGATTGGGTAGCAGCCGGCAGGACTTCACCTTGGGCGATGTAAGCCCGGAGCTCGCCGCCGGCCGTGCTCTGGAGTCGGAAGAAGGTGATCGGGCTTTCGGCAATGTCCCCTTCGAGGGTGCCGCGGGTGATGTCCGGTGTGCCGCCGTCTTCTAAGAGACGGTTTTGGATGAGTTGATATTTTACGCCGCCCTTTTTCAACTTGCACAAAGGTGTGTTGCCGCAATGGAAGCCCATGAAGGTATCTTTCTGGGTATAGTTCGTCGTCGGTTTGATATCCGATTCGTAGAGATCGCGGGGGACGGAGTTGTTGATGTCGAGCAAGGTGACGGTGTCGCCGCTGGCACACATGCCGATGTATTCGCTGACGGCGCCGTAGATGTCGACTTCGCAGGCGACAGGGATGCCGCGGGATACGAGACGGCTGTTGACGTAGCACGGTTCAAAGCCGAACTGGGACGGGAAGGCCGGCCAGCATTTATTGGCAAAAGCTACATACTGACGAGAGCCTTTGTGAGCTTCAGCCCAGTCGAGGAGGGTCAGTTCGTACTGTGCCATGCGGGGCAGGAGGTCCGGCCAGGGATTGCCGTCTTTGCCGAGTTCTTCCGTCATATCGGCGACGACGTCGGCAATGCGCGGGTCGTCTTTGTGAGCCTGATACGATACGAGAAGGTCGAGTTCGGAGTTTTCTTCGATTTCAATGCCTAAGTCGTAGAGCGGTTTGATCGGTGCGTTGCAGGCAAAGAAGTCCTGAGGACGCGGGCCGAAGGTAATGATTTTTAACTGGCTGAGGCCGATGAGCGTGCGGGCCATGGGCTGGAAGTCGGCAATCATGGAAGCGACTTCTTCAGCGGTTCCTACGGGGTATGACGGTATATGGGCTTTTAATTTGCGAAGGCCTAAGTTATACGAACAGTTGAGCATGCCGCAGTAAGCATCGCCGCGGCCATTGATGAGGTTTTTGCCTGTTTCTTCGGCAGCAGCGGCGTACATGACCGGACCGTCGAAGTATTTAGCGATTAAGGTTTCCGGCGTTTCGGGACCGAAGTTACCTAAGAAGACGACGAGGGCATTGCAGCCGGCGGCTTTAGCTTCTTCAACGGCTTTAAGCATATCTTTTTCGTTTTCTACGACCGTCGGCACTTCGTAGAGGTCGCCATATTTTTTCGTATAGGCATCGACGATGGCCTTGCGACGGTTCTGGGATAAAGAAATAATAAAGCAGTCACGGCTGACAGAAATAATACCACATTTCACTTCGGGAATATTCATAATAAGGTCTCCTTTCCCATGTAAGGGTTACTTGTAATTTTTTTGAGTGCCTAGGCACATTTCGTTAAGGGAATGATAGCACGCTTGTCAAATTTCTGTCAATACATAGTTTGACATTTTTTTACGAAAGGCAGCATTATGCAGAAAAAATACAGGTAAACCCTAAAATATAGCAAAAGTGCATGTATGGAGATTCCCGTTGACCATCTAATTTTGTCATGGTATACTTCAAACATAGACATGTGCTTAGGCACGCAATAAGGCGCAAGGACCTCGAAATAAATGAGGCACATTAGGGAGGAAGATATATGAAGTATGTAATGGGAATTGATATTGGTACGTCAGCGACCAAAACAGTACTCTTCGACGATACCTGTCAGGCTGTGGCTATGGCGTCCTGTGAGTATCCCTTGTATCAGCCCCAGAACGGTTGGGCTGAACAGAAGCCGGAAGATTGGTATCAGGCTGTTGTACAGACGATACGGGAAATCTTGGCAAAGTGCACCGTAGAAGCGAAAGATATCGTCAGTATCGGCTTATCCGGTCAGATGCACGGCCTGGTCATGTTAAATGAAAAGAACGAAGTCATCCGGCCGGCTATCATCTGGTGTGACCAACGGACGGGGAAAGAATGTATCGAAATCACCCGGACCGTCGGTGCTGAAAAGTTGATGGACATCACGGCCAACCCGGCATTGACCGGTTTTACGGCGTCGAAGCTTCTCTGGGTGCGCAACCATGAAGCGGAACACTATCGCCAGTGCCGCCATATTCTGCTTCCGAAAGATTATGTCCGCCTGCGCATGACCGGTCAGTATGCGACCGACGTTTCTGATGCCAGCGGCATGCAGTTCCTCGACGTACGTCACCGCTGTTGGTCCGATGAAATCCTGGATCTCCTCGACATCGATCCGGCATGGCTGGCTAAGGTCTATGAATCACCGGATGTGACGGGAACACTGACACCGGCCTTTGCCGCAGAAACAGGCCTCCTTCCGCAAACCATCGTCGTCGGCGGTGCCGGCGATAATGCCGCTGCTGCTGTCGGAACCGGCATCGTCAGTGACGGCAAGGCTTTTACAACCATCGGTACCAGCGGTGTCGTCTTCGCCCATACGAGCGATCTCCACATCGACCCTAAAGGCCGCGTCCACTCGTTCTGCTGTGCCGTGCCCGGGTGTTGGCACGTCATGGGTGTAACCCAGGCTGCGGGCTTGTCTCTTCGCTGGTTCCGTGATACGCTGGGACATGACTACTTAAAAGAAGCCGAACAGGCCGGTCTTGATCCTTATGTCGTCATGGACCATCACGTTGAACACGTACCCATGGGCAGCCGGCGCCTCCTTTATTTACCTTATCTTATGGGAGAACGGACGCCGCACCTCGACCCGGATTGCCGCGGTGTATTCTTCGGACTATCGGCCATCCATACGCAGGACGATATGCTCCGGGCCGTCATGGAAGGCGTTGGCTATTCTCTGACGGACTGCCAGGACATCCTTCGCGACATGGGAATCGTCGTTCAGGAAATGATGGCCTGCGGCGGCGGCGGACGAAGCCAATTGTGGCGTCAGATGCTGGCCGATATGTATAATTGCGAAGTCAAAACCGTATCTTCTAAGGAAGGCCCTGCCCTGGGGGCAGCTATCCTGGCCGGCGTCGGAGCCGGATTGTTTAAGAGCGTTGTCACGGCTTGCCGCGATTTCATCGATACCAATACCTATTGCCAGCCCGCCCCGACAGCTCACGCCTATTATGAAAAAGGCCACGCTTTATATCAGAAATTATATCGGCAATTAGCCGGATGTTATCAAGATTTGGCGACTTTATAAACGCCGTTAGGAGAGATGTGACCATGATGAATCAAGAAGCAGCCATGATTTGTGACGACAAGGCATTAGCAAAGTCTCACGCTTCACGAGTACGGAAATTCATTTATTTTACGGCTGGTATGGCCGGTTTGTTGTTCGGCCTCGACCAAGGGGTTATCGCCGGGGCACTGCCTTTTATTACGGCTGAATGGGGGCTCAACAGCGCCGCTCAGGAACGGGTCGTCAGCTGTATGATGGTAGGTGCTGCCATTGGTGCCTTATGTGCCGCTTTTATGACGGCTCGTATCGGCCGAAAGCGCAGTCTCCTTACCGGTGCCGCCCTGTTTATCGTCGGTTCCGTCGGTTCCGGCTTGGCCGTTAACGTCGACATGCTCATCGGTTTTCGTTTGATTTTGGGCCTGTCCGTCGGGATTGCTTCGTATACGGCGCCGCTCTATTTAGCGGAAATGGCCGATAAAGACTCACGAGGTCAGGTTATTTCAGGCTATCAGTTTATGGTTACCGTTGGGATTCTGTCGGCCTTCCTGTCCAATACCTATTTCAGTTACAGTGGTTCCTGGCGGATGATGCTGACGGTCATTGCCATTCCGGCTGTCGTCTTGATTCTAACCGTATTCGTACTGCCCGAAAGCCCGCGCTGGTTGGCTGCCAAGGGGCGTTTTTCGGAAGCGGAAAAAGTTTTGCAGACCCTTCATGCCGATGTGGACTTAGCAAAATCTGAATTAAATGATATTAAAGATACGCTGAAAGTAAAACAAGCCGGCTGGTCCTTGTTGAAATCGAATAAAAACGTGCGTCGTGCCGTATTCCTCGGCGTCCTGTTACAGGCCATGCAGCAGTTTACCGGTTTTAATGTCATTATGTATTATTCGCCGAAAATCCTCAGCCTTGGCGGCTTTTCCAGTACGGAAGATCAGATGATCGGCACGGTCATCAACGGGATTGTCTTCGTCCTGGCAACCCTCATTGCTGTCTATACTGTCGATAAGTCCGGACGTAAGCCGGCTTTAAAAGTCGGTTTTGCCGTCATGGCAGCCGCCATGGTTGTCATGGGTCTTTGCATGGCTGTCATTGAAGGCGGGAATCCCGCTCCTTGGGTTTGCTACCTTTCGGCTATTATGACCATGATCTTCATCGCCGGTTTTGCCATGAGTGCCGGTCCGATCGTTTGGGTTCTGTGCTCGGAAATTCAGCCTTTGAAGATGCGTGAATTCGGCGTTGCCTGCTCGACCATGACCAACTGGATCACCTGTGCTGTCGTCGGTGCCACCTTCCTCAGCCTCATCGATGCCCTTGGTTCCTCCATGACTTTCTGGATGTATGCCGGTTTGAATGCCGTATTCATCGCCCTGACCTTTGCCTTTGTTCCGGAAACGAAGAATGTTTCTCTGGAACAGATTGAAAAGAACTTGATGTCCGGCATGAAGTTGAAAAATATTGGGGTTCACGGAGGTAATCAGTAATGAAACAAGTAACGGATAAAGAATTTGCCGTCTACGGACGGATCCTCGACGTTGATGTCAAAGAATTTGTGGACGTAATGAAAGAAGTTCCCGTTGTGTCGGAAGGGACGATGTATGAACCATCTGTCGGGGCATTTGAAGAACTGCCCTTGGCGAAAACCCTGGAAGAGGAATCCTTCGGCTTCCTTCCCATTGAATTTGGCCATTGCAGCGGCTATAATAATAAGCTCAATGCCTTAGAATATCATCGGTCTTCGGAAATTGACATCGCTGCGACAGACCTCATCTTATTAGTCGGCCGACAGCAGGATATCGATCTATCCTCTTATACATATGATACGGCTCTCGTTGAAGCCTTCTTCGTTCCGGCCGGAACGGCAGTCGAACTCTATGCGACGACCCTTCACTTTGCACCGTGCAGTGTTGACGGCAAAGAATTTCGCTGCGGCGTCGTCCTTCCGAAAGGAACCAACGAGGCTTTGCCGGAAACGGTTGACAACAGCGGCGAAAATGCCTTGCTCTTTGCCATCAATAAGTGGCTCATCGCTCATGAAGAGAGCGGGCTGCAAAAGGATGAGGCCTGGATCGGTTTAGTGGGAGAGAATATACAGATTTAAAAGATGAGGAACTATTTATAAAGTGCGAACTTTATCGATAGTTCCTTTTATCATGCCGCGATGTTTGGTACAATAGAGAAGATCAGTTAACCTTGAATATGGGGATAAGTGAGGGAGAAGAATGGTAACGATTAAAAAAATTGCCGAACTTTGCGGTGTTTCACGAGGGACCGTAGACCGGGTCCTCAATGGCCGGGGCCGCGTCAAGCCAGAAACGGCCGAAGCCGTCATGAATATGGTAAAGCAATTAGGATATAAACCGAATCCGGCCGGCAAGGCCTTGGCTGCCAGACGGCACCGTCCTATTGTCGGCGTCATTTTGAATTCAGAAGGCAATGCTTTCTTCGATGAGATCATCCGCGGCATCGAGACGGCAGAAAGCCGTTATCAGATTTACGGCATCCAATTGACGATGCGCTTGATGAAAGGCTATGATGTAGAGGCCCAGCTGGCCCTTATTGCCGAACTGGAAGCCATCCCTGTCAGCGGTCTCATCATCAGTCCGATTAACGATAAACGGATTGCCGATGCCATCAATGCTTTAGTCGATAAAGGCGTCTTCGTCGTCACCGTCAATAACGACGTACAAGGCTGCCGCCGCCAGTGCTACGTCGGCAGTGACTATGCTAATGGAGGTGAAACGGCCTGTGCCCTGCTGCAGCTTCTGAGAGGTCAGACGGCTAAAATCGGAGTCGTTACCGGTTCTCGTCAGGCCTGGGGCCATGAACTTCGTCTCGAAGGATTCAAGCGGCGTATGGAGTCTGTGCCGGGCTTTTCTGTCCTCTCGACAGCCGTTAATAAGGACGATGAAATCATCTCTTATGAAGAAACGAAGAAGATGCTCGAAGAAAACCCCGACATCGATTCCTTGTTCATCGTTGCCGGCGGCGTGTATGGTGCCTGCCGGGCCGTCGTCAGCCTAAAAAAAGAAAAAGACCTGACCATCGTCGCCTTCGACAGTACACCGACGACAGTAGACATGATGAAACAGGGCGTCTTAAAGACGATTATCTATCAGCACCCATACCAGCAGGGATACCGGGCCATGGACTTGGCTTTCCAGTATCTGGTCAATGATCAAAAACCGGAACGGGAGCGCTATATCCTGAAGAACGAAATCAAGCTCCTGGAAAACTTATAAGGTAAGCGTAACATATGAAAAAGGCTCTTTCCTATCGTGACAGCAAATGTCATCGTGATAGGGAGGAGCCTTCTGATGTGTCTGAGGATTTTATAGATGCGGCTGGATTAAATCACGGCCGCAGCAGCGGCAAACCGTCGCTTCCGGTCGGCTGAACTCGCCGCAGTAAAGGCATTTATGCCAGCCTTTGAAGGTCTTTGCGATATCATTATCTTTGATGCATAAACTATGAATGAAGGCGATTAGAAAAAGGCAAAGTCCGTATATATACCAGATGGCAAAGCTGCGGCCTTTGCGAGATGCGATATTGGCAGGGATTAGCGCCAATACCGAGAAAATCCAATACTCTATATAGAGATCGCCTTTATTACCCAATAAGTTCACATCGGATAATAGAATGGGAACGAGAATGGAAAAGATTAAAAAAGCGGTTAACGAGTAACGTACAGTGTGTGGTTTTTCCATAATGACACCTCTTGTTTATCTGGGAATTAGCCCTACTTATTATATAAATAAATCTCGGCCGCAAAAGTGACAAACGGTGGCTTCCGGTCGGCTGAGTTCGCCGCAATAAGGGCATCGATGCCATCCCTTTGATGCTTTTGAACGTTCATTTTCCTTGATGCATAGACTGTGAATGAAGGCGATTAACCAAAGCAGCATGGAATATATAAACCATAAGACGAGATTACGCCCTTTTCTTGCTGCAATGATTGCCGGAATTAAGGCAAAGAGACAGAAAAAGAAATAGCTTAATCCCGGCCAACTGTAATCGTCTCGCAATAAAACAGTAGGAATCATGATTATTGCCAGGACTATCAGTATGTCTTTGTTCTTCAGAAGATTCAAACTTACCACCTCTTGTTTTATTTATACATATAGTATACAACGAATTGTTACATATATCCATTCAGAGTATCATAAAGAGAAATGAATCGCTTATTTTTTAGTGATAGAGGCATAATTACATCGGTTAATCTCCTATGGCGATAAAGCCTTTACGACATGTTCAGTAAATTTGAACTTGACAAGCGCCTTTGAATCGGTTAAAATTAAAAGGTCGACGGGACGTGGCGCAGCTTGGTAGCGCGCTTCCTTGGGGTGGAAGAGGTCGCGAGTTCAAATCTCGCCGTTCCGACCAAGACATGACCATTCTTTGAATCATGTAATATGACTCAAAGAATGGTTCTTTTTTTATAGTAAAACCTTGCGGAACTCGATTATGAATAATTTTCCGTAAGGCGCGATATGGATTTTTTTGAAGACGGGTACATGGTCCGTCTTTTTTTTGTGTGCGTTTTTAGAGAAATGGGAAATTTTGCGAAGAACAAGGTGACTTAGCCAATGTCGGTTTTTGACAATTCATTCTTAAAATAGAATTAGAAAATGCTTTTATCTTATTTAAAACTTTCTTTATATGCGAGATATTGATATAATATAAATACGAATAGTATAGTTACCGCCGTCGTATTGTTTTTTTGTTGTTCATTGTTAGAGGAGGTTTTTTTATCATGGGTTATATTCTCAATAAGGATCAGCAGGATCTCGTCGCCTTGGCAAGGGACTTTGCGGAAAAGAAAGTAGCTCCCTTTGTGCATGAATTGGATGAAGCCAAAGAACCGGGCCAAAAACTTTTGGATATTTACCAGGAAGCCGTTGATATCGGCTTTTGCGGCTTAGAGATTCCTGAAGAATACGGCGGCATGGGACAGGATTATTACACGGTTGCTGCTGTTTATGAAGAACTGTCTAAAGTCGACGCCGGCGTGGCTACGGCTATTGCAGCTTCGGGCCTCGGTCTCAAACCGGTTCTCCAGCACGGTAACGACGCTCAAAAGAAATTGTATGCCGAATATTTGACCGGTGAAAAGGGCAGCGGTTTCTGCGCATTCTGCCTGACTGAAGCCAATGCAGGTTCCGATGCGGCTGCCGGTACGACGGTTGCTGTCAAAGAAGGTGATGAATACGTCATCAACGGTACGAAATGCTTCATCACCAATGGCGGCGTCGCTTCCGTTTACACCGTATTTGCCATTACCGATAAATCGAAGGGCGTAAAAGGCATTTCGGCTTTCATTGTAGAACGTGACCGTCCGGGCGTTTCTGTCGGTAAAGAAGAAGACAAGATGGGTATCCGCCTGTCGAACACGACGGAAGTCATTTTCCAGGACGTCCGCATTCCGGCCGACCACCTCATCGGTGAAGAAGGCAAAGGCTTCGTCTATGCTATGCAGACCTTAGACCTCGCTCGTCCCATGGTAGCGTCCCTGGCTGTCGGTATTGCGCAAAGAGCTATTAATGAAGCTGTCAAATATGCGAAAGAACGCGTTACCTTTGGCAAACCGATCATCAAACATGAAGTTATTGCCTTTAAACTGGCTGATATGGACATGAAGACGGAAGTTGCTCGTTCGGCTATCATCAACTTCCTCAACACGTATTATGCAGAACCGAAACGGAGCTATACTCGTGAAGCGGCTATCGCTAAATGCTTTGCCGGTGACATCTCTGTAGAAGTCGCTTTAGAAGCTGTTCAGATTCTTGGCGGCTTCGGTTACAGCCGTGAATATCCGGTTGAAAAATTGGTTCGTGATGCTAAGATCATGCAGATTTATGAAGGCACCAACGAAGTTCAGCGCATGGTCATCGCCGGTTTCGTAGCGGCTCAAAAATAAGATTCTTTTATAAGAAAAGACTGTTGTACTTGGCCCCGGCTCTCATTTGTGCCGGGGCTATCGTTAAAAATACCGGTGTACGACAGTCTTTTTGTGTTCGAAACGGTGTTTTTGAGGAGCTGTAAGACAGTGTGTTTTTAGGGGAAGCACTGGGTTTATGAAGGGGTGTAAAATCGATGTAAAGCAAGGCTGACGGCGTTGAGAAAGTTTGTTTACAGGAATATAATTAATTATATGAATAAAAATCATGAAAATGGGGTGAATTGAAGTGGAACAAGACATATATCCATCAGCGAAAGAACTTTATGGCGTTCTTTGCAGGTTACGGAAGGATGTCCTGTCGCGGGGCGATTCTTTATATCGGCAGTGGAAACCATTGATTCAGCGGAGACACTTTACCTATAGTGCCTGGAATTTAGCCTTTTATCTGGCCCTTCGCTGTCATGATTTGCGAAAGATACAGCGCTCGCTCCTTCCCTTTGGTCTGTCGTCTCTCGGACGCGGCGAAGCCAGGGCTATTACCAATCTCGATGCCGTTATGGCTTCCTTGGGGCGTATCTGTCAGGAACCGGAACAGAATCTCGTTCCCTATCCGCAGCAGCGGCGATTTTTCTATGGTGATGGCCTCTTAGCGTACAATACGGGCCGGATTTTTGGTACGGCCAAAACGGGGACGCGCATCATGGTTACCCTGCCCACAGAAGCGGCAGAAGACAACGGAATCCTCATCCGCGACTTAGTGGCAGCCGGCATGGACTGTGCCCGTATCAATTGCGCTCACGACTCGCAGGAACTTTGGGGGACGATGATTTCCTATATCCGGAGGGCTGAACAGGAAACGGGGAACCATTGTAAGGTCTACATGGATCTGGCCGGACCGAAAGTCCGCATCGAGTCAGTCCTGCTGCGCTATGGGGAAGCGAGGGTCATGCCCGGTGAGCAAATCTTTTTGGTATCGGGACCGATTTCCGTCTATCCTGACGATTATAAGGGAAATATCGTCATTTCGTGCAGCATCCCCGAAGCCTTTGAACACATGGAAGCCGGACAACCGGTTCTCATTGATGACGGGAAAATTCGGGCTATCGTTGAAAAAATGACGCCGGAAGGGGCCTATTTGACCATTACCTATACCAAGCCCTTAGGCGGAAAGATAAAGAATGAAAAGAGCCTGAACTTCCCCCAGACGCCGATGAACTTGTCGCCCCTTACGGAAAAAGACAAAGAAGATTTGGACTTTGTCGTACAGTATGCTGATGCCATCGGCTACTCCTTCGTTAAATCAGCGGCTGACGTGTCCCTCCTGCAGGGGGAACTTCAAAAGCGCTGCGGTAAGGCTTACCGCCAAATTGCCCTGGTAGCCAAAATCGAAAATCAAGAGGCCGTCGACAACCTGCCTGAAATCATCGTTCAGGCCGCATCTAAGCAGCCCCTCGGCATCATGATTGCCCGCGGTGACCTGGCCGTTGAAGTCGGCTATCGGCGCCTGGCAGAACTTCAGGAAGAAATCATGTGGATCTGCGAAGCTGCCCACGTGCCGGTCATTTGGGCGACCCAAGTCCTTGAAAACCTGGTCAAAAAGGGCCTCCCGTCGCGAGCTGAAATTACCGACGCCGCCATGGGCGAACGGGCCGAGTGCGTCATGCTCAATAAAGGGCCGTACATCGTAGAAGCCGTCACAGCCCTGACCAACATCCTGCTGCGGATGGAACAGCACCAGCATAAGAAAACATCCCAGCTCCGGGCCCTGCACATTGCCCAAAATATGTTTGAAAACGGGAAATTATAAAGTGACAATAAAAAATCAGAGAGGGAATGAATGACCATTCCTTCTCTGATTTTTTGTTTAGTCATTATTCTTTAGGCTATGTTCATTGGCGTTAACTATTCCATCCTAAGCCAATCCTCGTGACAACACCATTTTTTATACGAAAAACCATGTCGAGTCCATTGCCTGGTTTGTACCAAAGTTCCGGATGATTCGGGGCAAAGCGAATGTCCGGTTGCCCGTAGGCTTTGATGACGTCAGCGCGAGTTGAGCCGACGTGGATTCCTGCGGGAGTGGCAAAGCCATTGTTGGCCGTGATGTTAATCATGACTATTTTAAAGGGACCGCTTGGGGAGTCACTGTGAGCATAGAGATAGACAGAATCGCCGTAATGCATTTTTTGATCATATACCTGGATGCCGGCGGCATAGCTGACCTCTTCTTTTATGGGGTCGCCGTAAATTTGAACCATATCTTGTACCGGCATACCCGGATAGATGCCGCCTAAAACGGCTTCATTCAAGGGGACTTTTGCCATGGCGATACTACTGGCACAGACAAGTATTGCCAAGACGGAGAAAAGCTTCTTTTTCATTTGATAATGCACCCTCCCTTCTTTGACAGGTGAATCAAATACTCGTTTATTTAGCGTCTAAGGCCTTTGCATCTCGGGGCTTACTTTTTTAGCCGCGGTCATCATGATTGAGCGGGGATATTTTTTGTGTTCTGTATGGCTCGTTCTTTTAATATGGGATAGGCATGGCGAATCGAGGTGTATATATTAGTTATTTTATGCCATTCCCCTTTTTGGTACCTATTTTGAAAATCGGATGTAACATATAAATGAGCGCTTTGCTTATACTCTTTAAAATAGACGGTGTTCTTAGAACGCATGGGATATTCTGCGGACTTATCGTAGGTAACGAAATAGTCCAGCGCGGCAATGATGATATATTCCGGCGTGTCTTTTACTACGACAGCCGAGGACAAATCCACTGCCGATCCGTGGTGGGTACCAGTATCCCAAATCAAATAATTCTGTGCATCGTCAAAATACGTTGGCTTTGCCGATACGTCTTGGAGCGGAAAGGCAAGGGCAAACAAAAAGACAAACGCGAATAGTCCCTGAAGTATTCTTCTCATCACGACACCTCCTGAAAATCCACTTCCCATAGTGTATTCGATTTCTTTCTCGTACCAGACTTATATTCTCATTATACACTAAAAATATAATTTTGTTAAAATTGTATGAATTTATTTCAAGGGGGCCTTACGAGCTGATTTAGCAGAAATACGGACCAAATTATTTTACTTCCACTTGTATCGTAGTATCGTAACCATAAAGCATTCCTGCTAGGGAGATTTAACGGGCCAAGAATTTGGTTCAGACAATATGGGTGTGAGGCGCAAATAGGACGGTGTATATTTCCTGGGGGGAAAATAATTCTCTTTTGTTGCAAATGCAACGGAATCCGTTTTCCTCTTATAGTATAGTAAAGTTATAGAAAAGACTTTTATTCCAACGAAAGGAGAATGGATTATGAAAGCTTTAGTCTTGTACTCCTCCGAAACGGGAAGAACGAAAAAATTAGCCGAAGCGGTCCGTTCTGTTTTGCCGGTGAATACGGATTTTTTGCCTATGGAACAGGCTCCGGAACACTTCGATGACTATGATATTGTCTTTGTCGGTGTTTGGTTCCTGAATCTTAGGCTTGATGAAAAGTCCCGGTCCGTGTTACCGCGCTTGAAGGCAAAGAAGGTCGCCATCTTTGCTACTATGCACCGCGACCTTTTCTCAGACGATATTTCAAAGAACCTGCGCCAGGCCGTCGAACTTCTGCCGCAAGGCGTCTGGGTTGCCGGTACGCACGCCGTCTATGTCGACGAAAGCATGGCAGAGCTTCCCTTAGGCATCGATGAACGGCTCGATACGGAAAGCGTACAGAACTTCGCTGAAAATACATATAGTCGTCTCGAAAATGATCCGGCAGCTTAAAAATGCTTGACAGCAACCAACGGTTGATGCTATAATTTCTTTTGTAGCCAATACATGGGGGTATAGCTCAGCTGGGAGAGCGCTTGCATGGCATGCAAGAGGTCAGGAGTTCGATCCTCCTTATCTCCACCATAATGAATGTGATAACCACGCAGTTTATAAGCTGCGTGGTTATTTTTTTGCCTGGCATAAAATCATAAAGAGGGGGCATTTAGGGGGCAATGATAAATCGTTTCCTCTCATGCGGGGCAGCTGCAGTCCTTTATTTTCTGCCGCTAAGGGGAGCTGTGACATCGGAATCGCTCCTGTGTCTGCTGAACCTTTTCGGCGGCGTTTTTGGGCGGATGAGCACGTTTTTCGCTCATAAACCATTTTTTATGAAAATCGGTGAGGCAGGGGCTTGGCCGGGGAGCGAAAGGGACGATGATTGGGGCTATCATCGTTTTGCCGGAAAAGAGACGGCGGAGGGGCTGCGGTCCGGGTCGTCCTTTTGTCCCTTCATTGAGGCATCGGCTTTTTCATGATATAATTATAACTTATGATGAGACTCGATTTTTAGTTCTTGCAGGAGGGTAAGGTTAAGCTATATGGGCAGTATTAAGGTACAGAAGTTGGGAAAATCTTTTGGCGTGCGCACGGTCTTCCAAAACGTCAGTTTTGAAATTCGTCGCGGCGAACGTATCGGTCTGATCGGGGCTAATGGGGCCGGGAAGTCGACCCTTCTCAAGTGTCTGATTGGGGAAGAGGAGTACGATGACGGAGCCTTTATCGTATCGGAAGGGGAGTCCATCGGCTATCTGCAGCAGGATGTGACCTATGCTGATGATATTACCCTGGGGCAGCTGATTACCGAGGCTTGGCAGGACGTCATGCGCCTGGAAAGGGAATTAAAAGGCCTTGAAAAGGAGATGCAGTCCCGTCCCGACGACGAAGGGCTGATGAATCGCTATGCCCGGATGCAGGAGCGGTTTGAATGGCTCGGCGGCTATGAGTACGAATCGATGTCCCGTAAAATTGTCCGCGGCCTCGGTTTTTCCGAAGCCGACATGGATCGGCCGGTCCAGAGTTTTTCCGGCGGCCAGAAGACGCGCATCAACTTAGCTAAGGCCTTAGTGCGTCGGCCGGACTATCTCTTCCTCGACGAACCGACGAACCACCTCGATATGGATATGCTGGAATGGCTCGAAGGCTATCTCTTGTCTTATGGCGGCGGCATTCTCATCGTCTCGCATGACCGCTATTTCCTAGATCGGGTGGCCACGGGCATCTTAGAGCTGTCTCACGGCAAGGTGACCAAGTACAAGGGCAATTATTCGCGCTATGTCGAACAGCATGATCAGCAGCAAATGGCCCTCGAACGGGCGTATAAGAAGCAGCAGGAACATATTCACGAGACGGAAGAATATATCCGCAAGTACAAGGCCGGTATCAAGGCCAAACAGGCCAGGGGCCGTCAGTCTCAGCTTGATCGGTTGGAACGAATCGAATGGCAGCCTGATGAAGCGTCCCTTCGGTTTAATTTTAAGCCTGCTGAAGAATGCGGCCAAAAGGTACTGACCCTCGATAAGGTCAGCGGCGGTTTTGCTGATAGACAGCTCTTTGACCATTTGTCGCTCCTCCTGCGCCGCGGTGAAGCAGCAGCTCTCATCGGTCCTAACGGGGCCGGAAAGACGACCCTCATTCGTATGATTATGGGCGAAAAAGAACCTACGGACGGCCATATCACGCTCGGCAGCAAGGTCCATATCGGTTACTTTGCCCAGGAGCATACGGAACTGCACGGGGCTTGGACGGTGCTTGATGAAATCATGAATGCCTTCAGTTACGGCGAAGATGAAGCCCGGTCGGCTTTAGGTCACTTCCTCTTCCGCGGCGACGACGTCTTTAAAGTCATCGATAGCCTCAGCGGCGGGGAGCAGGCTCGAGTAGCCCTGCTTAAACTCTTTTTGCAGGGGCCTAATTTCCTCATTCTCGACGAACCGACCAACCATTTGGACATTCCGACGCGAGAAGTCCTCGAACAGGCCCTCCTTGATTTTGGCGGGACCTATCTTGTCATTTCTCATGACCGCTACTTCCTCGATAAAATCACCCGGCGGACCTTGGTCCTCGAACATAAACAGTTGACGGACTACGTCGGTAACTACAGTTATTATCGGGAAAAAGTCCGGGAAGCCGAGGCCTTGGCTGCGGAAAACAATCCGCAGTCCCTGCCGGAGAAAGATACTGCGGCCAAGAAGCCGTCTGCCCCGGTTCAGACCGCAAAGGTACAAAAAGCGCCCGTGTACGGCCAAGGGGCGAAGCTTCAAAAGTTGGAGCTGAAGATTGCCGAACTCGAAGCGACGCTTAAGATGTATGAAGTCAAGATGAACATGCCTGAAAATCAGACTGATGCCGAGGCCATGATGAGCCTGACGGAAGCGTATGAAGCGGCTCAGGCTGAGCTTGACGACGCCTACGAAAAATGGGAAACGCTAGCTGAATCTTAATCAAGCATAGAAGATATAAAAAATAAATATAATCGGTAAAAACGATGCTGCCGTAAAACGTAAAACTTTATGTAAAAATCACGTTCTTTCGTTTCAAGATTAGAAGATAAACCGGGATAATCCTAAGAAATGAAGAAAAAAGTGGCTTTACAAGTCTTTGGGATATGGTATACTATGTTCAACTTCCATGAAGAAGTGAATTTACTATAGCTTTTTGGAATACTTAAATCCAGACTGACAGAGGGGAAGCGTTTATATATGGCAGCATCATTTAATCCTGTTACACCGGAATTATTAGCCGAATTACGAAATGTCCTGGGGGATAAATTCGTCAAGACTGACGAAGATTACTTGGAACGGTATCAGACCGATGAAGAAGGTAACTCTCATTATTTCCACAAACCGGAAGTCGTCGTATTCCCGGGTTCGACGGAAGAAGTGGCTGAAGTCGTTAAACTGGCCAACAAATACCTCGTTCCCATTACGCCGCGTTCGGCCGGTTCCGGCGTTGCCTGCGGCGCTATCCCCGTCTACCATGGCATCGTCGTCGAATTGGAACGGATGAATCAGATTCTGACCTTCGATGCCGACAACATGTATGCCGTCTGCCAGACCGGGGTCATTACCGGCGATTTGCAGCGCGAAGCGGCTAAACACGGCCTCCTTTACGCCGGCGATCCGTCGAGCGCTGACAGCAGCATGATCGGCGGCAACGTAGCTAATAATGCCGGCGGCAATAAGGCTGTCAAGTACGGGACGACGCGCAACCAGATTTACAGCCTGAAAGTCGTTACGCCGACGGGCGACATCCTCGATGCCGGTGCCCGCTTAAAGAAATGCTCTACCGGTCTTTGCCTAGAACAGCTCTTCGCCGGTTCTGAAGGCGTTCTCGGCATCATTACGGAAGTCACGGTCAAGCTTCGCCCCATGCCGCCTTATACCTTCAATATGGTCTGCGTATTCAAGACGGATGAAGAAGCTTTTGCCCTTCCCAATAAAATCTTGAAAGCCGGCATCGATCCGACCAGTATCGAATTCATGGACAATGAAGCCCTGCGCATGACCTGCAAGTTCTTGGATATGAAGATGCCTCATGTCGATGAAGGCTGCGACTACGTCATCGTTACTGTCGAATCGTTCAGCGAAGACGATTCGGACCGTAAGATGGAACAGCTCTGTGATCTTGCTGAAGAAAACGGTTCTATCGATGAATTTGAAGCCGATAAGCGCATCTGGAAGCTGCGCAAGCAGTTTGCCGAAGCGGCCCGCGACGTCGACAAGATGTTCCAGACGGAAGACTTCGTCGTTCCCCTCGATAAGATTCCTGATATCACCAAGCAGATTCCGGAACTTCGCGAAAAGTACGACCTCTACTGCGTCACCGTTGCCCATATCGGCGATGGGAATATCCACGTTCTTCCTTTGAATGCCAAAGGCTTGTCACCGGAAGAATGGTTTGAAAAGATCAAGGCCTTCCACCGCGACCTCTTCCCGCGGGTCTATGCCCTCGGGGGCAAGATGTCCGGTGAACACGGCGTCGGTTTTAAGAAGCTCGAAGAGTTTGCGCTCTGTACTCCGGAAGCAGAACTAAATGTCATCAAGGCCATCAAGAAGGCTTTAGATCCCAATAATATCATGAATCCCGGTAAATTGGTACAAATTTGTTAAGTATTTCATAAAAGATTGTCTAAATTGCAAAGACGGCAACGATTATATGCAGATAATCATTGCCGTCTTTTTATATATTTACTATAATAGTATAAAGGACATTACTAATGTACTTCTGGAATACGATAATGATGAAAACAGGTGATGACGTCAACGACTCCCTTTTATAGAAGCGGAGCTTGTAAGTCAGAGAAACACAGGTAGTAGCGATGCTAAGAACAACATCTCCCTAATTCTGCCTACATCATCGGGCAGTTGACGATGCCCGTTTTGCCAAGGAGATTTACTCCGAGGCCGTTGCAATTCTCTCGTAACGAGGGTGATTGTCTCCGGAAATCCACATCGTACCAAGATGCTGGATATTCATAGCTCCGATACGGTCATCGTTGGATTGGTATCCGCACTGACAGCGATACAGATGCTTGTGAGGCTTACGGTTTTCCTTGTGGATTGTACTGCATTTCGGGCAACGCTGAGAGGTGTATTTGGCCGAGACTTTCAATACTTTCGAGCGGTTTTCGTGAGCCTTGTAGGTCAGAAATTGCTCAAGCTGATAGAAAGTCCAGCTCCGCAGGTCATAGTTCTGCTTTGCAGTTTGGGAGAGATTCGATTCTTCAAAGCTGACACCCGTCAAATCTTCCAGCACGAACAGCGTATCCTTGCCGTATTTCGTAACGAGTGTCTTAGAAATCCGATGATTTACATCGGACATCCAACGGTTCTCTCGTCCGGAAAGGGCTTTGAGTCTGCGCTTTGCCGATTTTGTGCCTTTGGATTGGAGTTGTTGTCTGATTTTGAGGAACTTATGTCGTTTGGCAGCAATCTTTCGCCCGGAAACGAACTCTGTTTTTCCTTGCTCATCGTAACTGACTGTCAGGAATCGCAAGCCACGGTCAATCCCGACAACGTGACGGACGTTTTCCTTTTGGAAACCTTCAACCGCTTTGGTGACTGGGATATGCAGATACCACAGGCCTTTGAGTTCAACCAGTTTGGCCGTACCGAGATTCCATGAGCCATCGAGGTATTCCGAAAATGGTTTGCTTTCAAAGGTGCACCGGGTTCGTTTGCCAAGGGTGTTGAGAGACAGGTTTTGTCCGTTGTCCACGAAGCTGTAATCACGGTTACGAACTAAATCCGCTTGCGGGCGCTTGAAGAAGAGGGGCTTCCAAAGCCATTCAAGCGTCTTAGGGATATATTTCCAGCTGCCATCGTTGTCCTTGTATTTGTATGGTTTCTGGAATAACTGCTGCTTGACAGTCTTATAACGGGCGATAACCGTCTTGATGGATGACTGTGCCAGCTGTGACTTCAGCCCGAATTGATTACGAAGGTCGCTGTATAGTTCTTTGTTGAGGATTTGATAAGCCAAGTTGAATTGATTGTCGAAGATGTATTGCGACACAAAATTACAAGCCTGACGATACTGCTCCGTCATTTGACGAAACAGTATCTCTTGCTCCGGAGAAACATGGATGCGAAGTTTTATCGTTTTAGTTAGGTCGGACACTTTTTCTCACCTGCCTTTCTAAAATTATATGGCTTTCATCAAGACCACCATATCATATATGTTACTAAAACTCTAGTATTTAAAGAAAGTGAGGTGAAGCGGGCCTTCCTCCCCGACCTAAGAGGTCGGAGTATCCTGCCCGCATTTAGATGAAATACTACAGCCGTTTGAAGACGCTCCGATTGGAGGCGAGACTTTCTCAAGCTGATGTAGCCAAAATTTTAAAATGTTCTCAAGTTGGATATGGCATGTACGAATTGGGAAAACGAAAGATTCCCGTAGAAAAACTGATTCAGCTGGCAAAGCTGTACCATACGTCCTTAGATTACATTGCCGGTCTGACCGATGAACGGACGCCTCGACCCAATCTGAAGAGCGAAGAAGAAGTACAAGTCTTATGAAAAAGGCTCATCCCATGGCAGTAAGCTGCTGTCACGGGATGAGCTTTTTTCGTATTTCAGAGGTTGTAAGATATTATCGGTTGATCAGACGTTGAAGCGGAAGTAGGTTACATCGCCGTCTTTCATGATGTAATCCTTTCCTTCTAGGCGGACGAGGCCTTTTTCTTTGGCACCTTGTTCGCTGCCGCAGGCGATGAGGTCGTCGTAGGAAACGATTTCAGCGCGGATGAAGCCCCGTTCGATGTCGGTGTGGATCTTGCCGGCAGCCTTCTGGGCTTTCGTGCCGTTGACGATGGTCCAGGCCCGGACTTCGTCGGCACCGGCCGTAAAGAAGTTGATCAGGCCCAAGAGGGCATAGCTGGCTTTGATGAGCTTATCGAGACCCGATTCGGGGAGTCCCAGTTCTTCTAAGAAGACGGCGGCTTCGTCGGCCGGAAGTTCGGCGATTTCGGCTTCGATTTTAGCTGAAACGGCGACGACCTGAGCCCCTTCTTGGGCGGCGTATTCTTCGACGCGCTTGACATTGGGATTGGCGTCGGGATTGCCGGCTTCATCTTCAGCGACGTTGGCAATGTAGATGATGGGCTTCAAGGTCAGGAGATTGAGGTCTTTAACCTGAGGCAAGTCGTCTTTGGTAAGGCCTGCTTTGCGGGCCGGTTCGCCGTTTTCAAGGCAGGCGAGAACTTTTTTCAGGACGTCGTATTCGACCTTGGCTTCTTTATCGCCGCACTGGGCGACTTTGGCGATGCGGTCGGCTCGTTTCTGCACCGTTTCTAAGTCTGCCAGGCAGAGTTCGGTATTGATCGTTTCGATGTCGCGAATGGGGTCGATGGAGCCGTCGACGTGGGTGATGTTTGAATCTTCAAAGCAGCGGACGACTTCGGCGATGGCGTCGGTTTCACGGATATGGCTGAGAAATTTGTTGCCCAGGCCTTCGCCCTTGGAGGCGCCGGCGACAAGGCCTGCGATATCGACGAAACGCATGACAGCGGGAATCGTTTTCTTCGGGTTATACATGTCGGTCAGGACCTGGATGCGCGGATCCGGTACTTCTACGATACCGACGTTCGGTTCAATCGTGCAGAAGGGATAGTTTGCCGCTTCTGCGCCGGCTTTGGTAATGGCATTGAAAAGGGTGCTCTTACCGACATTCGGCAAGCCGACGATGCCTACTTCCAAATTTGTACTCAATGGTTAAACCACCTTTATTTGAATAAATTTAAATTAGCGATGCGGTTGACGGCTTCGATCGTATTTTCTTTGGTGCCAAAGGCCGTCAGGCGGAGGTAGCCTTCGCCGTGGGGGCCAAAGCCCGAACCCGGTGTCGTTACGACGTGGGCTTTTTCGAGGAGGAGATCAAAGAAGTCCCAGCTCTTCATGCCGTTCGGTGTCTGTACCCAGGCGTACGGCGAGTTGGTAGCGCCGTAGACGGTGAAACCGGCTTTGGTCAGGCCGTCGCGGATGATGTGGGCATTTTCCATGTAGTACTTGACGTCAGCCAAGCACTGTTTCTGGCCTTCCGGGCTGTAGTAAGCTTCGGCAGCGCGCTGGACGATGTACGGTGTGCCGTTGAAGAAGGTGCACTGACGACGGTTCCACAAGGGATTGAGTTCGACGGCCGTGCCGTCTTTTTTATACGCCGTGCAGGCATGGGGAACGACGACGTAGGAGCAGCGGGTGCCCGTGAAGCCGGCACATTTGGAGTAGGAGCGCAGTTCGATGGCGACTTCTTTGGCCCCTTCGACTTCAAAGATGCTGTGAGGAACGTCCGGTTCAGTGATGTACGTTTCATAGGCCGAGTCATAGATGATGATGAAGTTATTTTTCTTTGCCGCTGCGACCCAGTTTGCCAGTTCTTCCTTGCTCATGGCCGTGCCTGTCGGGTTGGAAGGGTTGCAGAGGTAGACGATGTCGACTTTTTCCGTCGGCGGTACGGCTTTGAAACCGTTTTCCGGCGTGCAGGGAAGGTAGACGACGCCGTCATAGATGCCCTTTTCGGCATTCCATTCGCCCGTGTGGCCGCACATGACGTTGGAGTCGAGGTAGACCGGGTAGACCGGATCGGCTACGGCGAATTTGAGGTCACTGCCGAAGATTTCCTGGATGCAGGCAACATCCGTTTTCGCACCGTCACCGACGAAGACTTCGTCAAGATCGAGGTCGATGCCCCGTGTTTTATAGTCACCGTCGATGATGGCCTGGCGGAGGAAGTCATAGCCCTGTTCCGGACCGTAGCCGCGGAAGGTTTCGGCTTTGCCCATTTCGTCGACGGCTTTATGCATGGCGTCGATGATGGCCGATGCCAGGGGACGGGTGACGTCGCCGATGCCGAGACGGATGATATTCGCTTCCGGATGTGCTTTGGAGTAAGCTTCTACTTTCTTTGCAATCGTCGCAAAGAGGTAATTTCCGGGGAGTTTCAAGTAGTTTTCATTTACGTGAGCCATAAATGGACCTCCTTATGTTCGTTGATAGTAAGAATCTGTTAGCTCCTTTATTTTACTACATTATATGGACATTGGAAAGGTAAGGGGAGGGCGGCAGGCATGAGAAAATGAAATGGCTTCCATTTATGATAGTGATTGAACAGCTTATCGTTTTGCCGTATAATGAAATTATAATCAGTATTTTTAGGCCCATCGAGCCGGGAGGAGTGACCTGTCTATGGATTATAAGGGGAAAAAATGTCTCATTGCTTATTTTTCACATGCCGGTATGAATTATGTCAGCGGTAAGATTGTCAATCTTAAGGTTGGTAATACGGAGCAGGCGGCTAAGATGATCGGCCGCATGACCGGCGGGGACCTCTTTCATATCCGGGCAGCAGCCGTCTATCCTCATGAGTATAAAGAAACGGTCTCCCTGGCCCGCCATGAATGGGAAAAGAGGCTTCGGCCGGCCCTGTCAAAGGATCTTGACGATATCAGCGGTTACGATCTCATCTTTCTCGGCTATCCCAATTGGTGCGGAACCATGCCTATGGCCCTGTGGACTTTCTTAGAAAATCACGATTTTTCCGGCAAAACCATCTATCCTTTCTGCACCCATGAAGGGAGTGGTATCGGCCGCAGTCTGGAAGACATCCATGAACTTTGCCCTAAGGCCGTGCTGGGGTCGCACCTGGCTATTTTAGGTTCGACCGTTCAGGACGCCGAAGACGATGTGCGCCGCTGGCTGAACGAATAAGTTTTTGCATATAAAAAGCACTGTTCCTCGGAACAGTGCTTCTTTTTATTCATAGCGCAAGGCTTCGATCGGATCGAGCTTGGCGGCTTTTCGCGCCGGATAGATGCCGAAGAAGAGGCCGATGCCGACGGAGAAGCTGAAGGAAATAATAATCGGTGCTGCCGTAATGACCGTCTCAAAGAGGCCCGACTCGGCGATGGCTAAGGCGATGCCGACGCCGCAGGCGACGCCCAAGAGGCCGCCGATGACGCCGATGACGACGGACTCGATGAGAAACTGCATCATGATGTTCTGGAAGGTAGCTCCCAGGGCTTTGCGAATGCCGATTTCACGGGTTCTTTCGGTAACAGATACCATCATGATGTTCATGATGCCGATCCCGCCGACGACGAGGGAGATGGCGGCGATACTGCCTAAGAACAAGGTCAGCATGGTCGTCGTCTGGGTCATCGTTTCCATGAGGCTGGTCAGGTTGCGGACGTTGAAGTCATCTTCCTTGCCGTTGGTGATGTGATGACGCTGGCGAAGGAGGGCTTCGACTTCCGATTGGACCTGTTCGATTTTATCGGCACTGGAGACCTGGATGTTGATGGACTTGATGTAGGTAATGCCCAGCAATCGTTCTTGGGCCGTCGTCAAGGGTACGATGACCATGTCGTCCTGGTCCTGGCCGACGGAAGACTGGCCCTTGCTTTCGAGGACGCCGATGACTTTGTACGGCTGGTTATTGATGCGGATCGTCTTGCCGACGGGGTTGGTTTCATCAAAGAGGTTGGTGGCGACCGTCGTTCCGATGACGGCAACGCGGTTGCGGGAATTTAAATCGGACTGGGTGATGAAAGAACCTGATTGGACAGTGAGGGACCGGATGTGCAGGTATTCCGGCGTAACGCCGTAGACCGACGTGTTCCAGTTCTGGTTGCCGTTGACGACTTGGTATGAGCTGTTGACCGTCGGCGACACGTAGTCGATGTTCTTAATCTGCTTCTTGATGGCTACGGCATCGTCGTATTTCAACTTTTTATTGGAGCCGGCTGCCGAGCGGACGCCGCCGCTGTTAGCCGATCCCGGCATGACGATGAGCATGTTACTGCCGAGGCTGGCAATGGAGTTGGTGACGTTTTGGCGGACGCCCATGCCGATGGAAATCATGGCGATGACGGCGCCGACACCGATGATGATGCCCAGCATGGTCAGTATGGAACGCAGCTTGTTTGATAAGAGCGCCGTGATGGCAATTTGGACGCTTTCACTAAATAACATCCATGACGACCCCCTTTCCGGCATCTTTGGTAATCTTACCGTCTGACAAGAGGAGCTGACGGGTCGCACAAGCGGCGATTTCCGGTTCGTGGGTGACCAAGATGATCGTCTTGTGGTCTTCGTGGAGCTCTTCAAAGAGGCGCATGATATCTTTGGTCGACTTCGTATCGAGGTTGCCCGTCGGTTCGTCGGCCATGATGATGTGCGGGTTGTTGACCAAGGCTCTGGCGATGGCCACTCGCTGGCGCTGGCCGCCGGAGAGTTCATTCGGCTTGTGATGGGCCCACGTTTCAAGGCCGACGGATTTCAGTTTATCCATGGCCCGTTCGGTCCGCTCTTTGCGGCCGACACCGGCATAGACCAGGGGAAGGGCGACGTTGTCGAGAGCTGTAATTCGCGACAGGAGGTTGAAGTTCTGGAAGACGAAGCCGATGTGCTGGTTGCGGACGACGGCGAGTTCATCGTCGCTCAGGTGGGCAACTTCCTTTCCTCCCAGCTGGTACGAGCCGGCTGTCGGCCTGTCGAGGCAGCCGAGGATGTTCATCAATGTCGACTTTCCCGAGCCGGAAGGGCCCATGAGGGCGGCAAATTCCCCTTCTTCAATGTTGAGGGTAATGCCGGCTAAGGCGGCGAAGTCTTCCCCTCCGATATGGTATATCTTTTCAATACCTTGGAGTTCAATGATGGGATTCATAGCCAAGACCTCCCTTACATGGGCGGCGGCCCTTGACGGCTGCTGCTCTTCGAGGAAGATGAAGAAGATTTGCTGGCCGTGTAGGAAATGGAAACCTTATCGCCTTCGGTGAGCCCTGACAGGATTTCGACGTAGTCACTGCTGTAGATGCCCGTCTTGACCGGAACCTGTTCGGTCGTGCCGTCATCCTTGACGCGAAGGACGTAAGAGCCGGAATCATTGGTCTTCAAAGCGGCGATGGGGACGACCAGGGCATCTTGTTTTTCCGATGTCGTAATGTCGACGCGGGCCGTCATGCCCAGTTTCAAGACGTCGTCAGGATCACTGACGTCGAGGGTGACGTAATAGTAGATGACGCTGGCCGAAGAGCTGGAGGAACTCGACGAGGACGAAGACGACGAGCTGTTCGTATCCCAGGTGTTGCTGGTATCAGTCTTAGAAATCTTCGAGACGCGGGCCGTAAAGGTGCGGTTTGTATAGGCGTCGACCGTAAAGGTCGCTTCCTGTCCGACTTGGACTTTTCCGATATCCGTTTCGTCGACTTGGGCTAAGATCTGTTTGCTTGACGTATCGGCAATGCGCATGATGACCGTCGGGTTGCTGTTGCCCTGAACGGCCATGGTGCCGACCGTCTTCGGTTCGCCGACGACGACGCCGTCCATGGGGGCCGTAATGACCGTTTCGGCTACGTCTGATTCAGCTTCTGACAAGGTACTGAGGGCCGTATCGTAGTTAAACTTGGCCGTGTCCAGATCCTGTTTTGTTCCGGCGCCGAGCTCATACAGCTTTTCAGCTCGTTCATATTCCACCTTGGTATTGGTGACCTTGTACTGAGCCTGATCGCGCTGGGCTTCATAATCTTTACCGTCTAAGATGGCGACGGTTTGACCGGCCGTGACCGAGTCATTTTCCTTGACCAAGACCTGGCTGATACGGGCTGTGATCTTCGGCGATACTTCGACGGAATCGACGGGACTGATGGTCCCCGTGGCCGATACGGTCGACTTCAGATCTTTACGGACGACTTCAGCCGTTTCAACGGCAGAGGCTTGTTTTGCCTGCTGCTGACCTTGGTAGTAGGTATACCCGCCAAAAGCAAGGGCGGCGATGACGACAGCGGCAATGGCGATTTTCAGGCGCTTGTCTATTCTCATGATATCACTCCAAACGTATAATACTTGAAATTTGCTGCCAATAGTAATTTTTAGTTTATAATCAGTACCAGTATAGCATGGCACTGGTTGAAGGATAAAGAAAAAGCCTATAGTTATCGTAAAGTGAGTTAAAACTGTGATAAATCTTCGCTTCTCCATAGGGTTTTTCGAAAGAATATGGTATACTGAGATAGGTTATTATTTATAACAGTATTTATAATAGAAAGGTTTGATACTATATGGTAAATGAACGAAAGACCTCGGCCTTTTCCAACGGCTTGCTGTGGTTTGGCGCAGGGATTTCCATTGCAGAAATCTTGACCGGCATGCTCTTGGCCCCCTTAGGCTTTGCCCGGGCCTTGGAAGCGATTATCCTCGGTCATATCATAGGCGGCATCATCATGTACCTGGCCGGCCTCATCGGCGGCCGGACGGGAGGCAGTGCCATGGAAACGGTGCGCATCTCCTTTGGTACGCAGGGTGCCAAGCTCTTCGCCGGTTTGAACGTCATCCAGCTTGTCGGCTGGACGGCCGTCATGGTAGGCAGTGCAGCTTTGGCTGCCAACACCATCGCAGCCATCGGTATGTCCTGGTGGAGTATCATTATCGGTGCTTTCATCGCCTTGTGGATCATCATGGGCCTCAAGAATCTCAGCAAGGTCAATGTCGTCGTCATGGCAGCTTTGTTTATTTTGACGATTATGCTCAGTATGGTCGTTTTCCAAAACGGTACGCCAACCGTTCCGGCTGGGGAACTTACCTTCGGCGGTGCCGTCGAACTGGCCGTCGCCATGCCCTTGTCGTGGCTTCCGATTATTTCAGACTATACGCGAACGGCTAAGAAGCCGGTCTTGGCAACAGCCGCCAGCTGCGGTGCTTACTTCGTGGCTAGTTCCTGGATGTTCATCATCGGCATGGGCGCGGCTCTCTTTACGGGGCAGGACGATATTGCCGCCATCATGCTCCAGGCCGGGATGGGAATCGCCGGTATTCTCGTCGTCTTACTGTCGACGGTTACGACGACTTTCCTCGATGCCTTTTCTGCCGGCGTCAGCTTCCAGAGCTTAGCTCCCAAGGCCTCCGATAAGATCATGGCTCTTGCCGCGACGGTTCTCGGTGTTGTCCTGGCTGTGTTTGCAGCTCCTGAACAATTCCAAGATTTCCTTTACCTCATCGGCTCGGTCTTTGCACCGATGACGGCCATCCTCTTGGCAGATTTCTTTATTTTAAAGAGAGACCATACGGCAGAAAGCGTCAATTGGCTTAACATCGTTTTATGGGTCCTCGGCGTCATCTTGTACCGTTACCTGCTCAGCGTCGACACGCCGGTCGGTATTACCGTTCCCGTCGTCGTCATCATCATGATTCTCAGCACGATCATCCATAAGGTTGTCAAAGTCTGAGTATGAATCCCTTTAGCGAATAGTTAGGTTGCCGAATTAATCTGGCAATTCGGTTGACGCAGGGGAGAGAAACGTGTAAACTTATAATCAACAACTGATAATTGTTATTGAAGTCTTTTGAAGGAGGCTTTCATTATGAATAAAGGATACACGTTCGACGATATGATTAATACCATGATGCCCTTGCCCTTTGACGGCTCGGCAAATGGTGAAGGAATTTACTGCCGCGGTCAGGCCCTCGTCGCTTCGATGAGCGAACAGAAACAGGCCGTCCGTCAGGAAAAAGAAAAACACGGCTTTACTCTCAAGGGAATTTTCTCCCGTTACTGTATCGACTAACATCTCTCCATAATCTCATAAAAAGGTTTGTGTGACTTAAAAGCAGCTCCGTTTGGGGCTGCTTTTTTCTGTTTTAAGGGGCCTTTGGATGAATGACGCCCCCTTTTTTGGGGATAATAAATATAGTCGAGGGAGGCTGCCTTGATTGGCCAATTCGATGTGCCGGCGCTTCCGGAAATGGAAGACGACTTCAGGTATGATTTTGTCAATGGGACGATACTGAAGCTCGTCTCTGATGAGGCAGTTATCGTCGGAGTCATCCGCTATCGGTATGATGGGAGTAGCGTCGACGCGGGCCGATACATCCTGGTCACCGCTGGCGGGGACTGACGGCGAAGCTAATGGCAGCCGTAGATTCAGTCTGTGTGGAAGGACAAGAGCCTATATACGTGTAATAAAAGCGGGCCCCCCTATCAGGTTCTACGAAAAATGGGATATCAGCCGGTTCGGGGGAGGTTACAGAGAAGATGGACCTGTCTCTTGTTTATATATGAAAAAAAGTAAGGTCCGGACAACAGAAAAAGAGCAGCTGCACCGTTTGCGGTGCGGCTGCTCTTTTGGCATTACTGTGCTTTGTTGTTACTGTCTTCCTGCTGTCTTCGTGCTTCTTCCGACGGCTGTCGCGATGTTTCTTCACTTCGGGACTCTGCTTTTTCGTCGGTCTTTTCTTTATCGTCGGAGTCTTTCTTTTCTGTATCCGACGCTTTTTTTGCGTCGTCTGCGACGCGGGCGCTGTTATTGGAGAGGGCTGCCCGGGCGCGAATCCGTTCCATACCTGCCGGAACGGAAAATTCCCGGTCTTGTTCGTCTGATGCAGCAGATGACATGTAGTCTTTCCAGATTTCAGCCGGAATGGTGCCGCCGTAGACTTCGCCAAGGCTGTGCGAACCCGTATCGTCACCGATCCAAACGGCCGTTACGATATCCGGTGTATAGCCGACGAACCAGGCGTCTTTATTGTCGTCTGTCGTACCGGTCTTGCCGGCGGCCGGGCGTCCGAGCGATGCGGCGGTACCGGTGCCGTATTCGATGACGCCTTCTAACATGACGGTCATTTCATAGGCTTCTTTTTCGGACATGACGCGAGTCTTGTTTTCCTCTTTTTCGAGGGTTGATTCATCTTCAAGGACGTTGCCGTTGCGGTCGAGAATTTTGATGATGGCCGTCGGTTTGACGTGAACGCCCTTATTGGCAAAGGTGCCGTAAGCACTGGCCATTTCAAGGGGCGTGACGCCTCGGGTCAGACCGCCGAGAGCCATGGCCAGGTTGTCATCCTTATTGTCGAGGGTGGTGATGCCCATTTTTTTGGCGTTGGCAATGATGTTGCTGGGGCCGACGCGATCGGCGAGCTGGACGGCAATCGTATTGACCGAGTTTGCTAAGGCGACGCTTAACGGCATGGAGCCGCGGTAGGAGCCGCTGGCATTTCTCGGACTCCAACTGCCGTAGGTAACGGGTTTATCTTCCATCGTCGTATCGGGCGTCATATCATGCTGCAGGGCTGTGAGATAGACGAAGGGCTTAAAGGCGGAACCCGGCTGGCGGACGGCTTGGCTGGCGCGGTTGAAGCTGTCTTGACCGCGGCCGCCGACCATAGCCAGGATGTAGCCGGTCTTGGGATCGATGGAGACAATGGCGCCTTGCGGCTGAGTCAGACCATTTTCATCGGTATAGTTGTCCGGCAGGTTGTGAAGGGCCTGGACAGCGGCATGCTGCTTGTCGACGTCGAGAGTCGTGTAAATCTTCAAACCTTCTTTGTAGAGGGCGTCGTCACCGTATTTTTGAGCAACTTGCTGGGATACGTAATCGATGAAGGATGCATTTTCATCGCTTTCTTGAGCCTGGTGGTTCTTCGAAAGGTCGAGATCCTGGTTCTTGGCCTGTTCGGCTTCCGAGGCGGAGATGTAGCCATACTTGACCATCTGGTCGAGGACGACGTTGGTCCGTTGTTTAGCTTCATTCAGGTTATTGAAAGGAGAGTAGTAGTTCGGGCTCTTGGGAAGGCCGGCCAAGAGGGCACACTGGGTCAGGGTCAATTCACTGACGTCTTTATTAAAGTATGTCTTGGCAGCCGTCTGGATTCCGTAGGCGCCTTGGCCGAAGTAAATCTGGTTCATGTACATTTCGAGGATTTCTTTTTTACTGTACTTCTGTTCGATTTCTAAGGCCAGCATGGCTTCCTGAATCTTTCGCTTCATCGTCTGTTCCTGAGACAGGAAGGCATTTTTTGCGAGCTGCTGCGTAATCGTACTGCCGCCCTGGGCGATACCGCGGTTGGTCAGGTTGGTGAACAAGGCGCGGACGATGCCGATGGGATCGATGCCGATGTGCTGATAAAAACGGTTGTCTTCGGCTGCGATAAAGGCATTCTGCAGATTTTGCGGAACCTTGTTGATATCGATAGGAAGCCGGTTCTGATCGGAATGAAGGGTTGTGATCAGCCGCCCGTGGGCATCGAAGACCTGGGACGATACGGCAGGCCGCATGCTATTGCTTACCGTCGGCAAGCTTTGATAAGCAGCAAAAATATAGCCAAACCCTAAGCCGGCAAAAACGACAAGGCATAAGGCGATAAAAAGGCGGATGCGGCGGAATGGACCGGCCTCTTTGGCTTTTTTTGCTCTGCGTCTGGGTGTATACATTTTTTCCTCCTACATGACGTTTGTACTCATTATAAGGTTATTATATATAAATTGAAATATTACTAGCTTCTTATTATACCACAATCGGCTTTATTATCCTATATATATGGAAGAGGTTGAGAAACTTTAAAGTGACCCCTGTTTTTAAAACGTTTTACGCTACACTGAATATGAAATATTTTTATATATAGTATACTCTTGTAAAGAGAGTATCATGTCTTTTTGAAAAAACTATTGACATTGTGATATTATTAGCGTACTATAAACGTATGAAAAAGACAATTTAGCATATACGGTTTAACGAACCGGCAGGAGGTAAAGAAGATGGCAATGGATAGAGAAAAGGCGTATGTATTATGGTTTGATGAATTGCGTAGAGCTGACGTAGCTCTCGTAGGCGGCAAATCGTCGTCTCTCGGTGAATTGACGTCCCAGACGGACGTTCCCGTTCCTTATGGTTTTGCAACGACGGCTGCCGGATACCGTCATTTTATGCATGAAACGGGCATGGATGTGAAGATTCCGGAATTATTAAAAGGGTTGACCGACGTGGAAGATGCCGTTCAGCTTCGCGATGTGACGGCAAAAATCCGTCAGGCTATCTGTGATGCTCAGATGCCGGCCGACTTAGCGGAAGAAATTCGCAAGAGCTATGAAGAATTAGGTAAGAAAGTCGGCGAAGCGCAGCCTTTTGTTGCCGTCCGCTCCAGTGCTACGGCCGAAGACTTGCCCGATGCCAGCTTTGCCGGTCAGCAGGACACGTACCTCAATGTCCAGGGGGCCGATATGGTCATCCAGAAAGTAAAGGAATGCTATGCTTCGACTTTTACCGACCGTGCTACATACTATCGGACGAAACAGGGTTTTGACCATCTGTCCGTTGCTTTGAGTGCGGCTGTCCAGATGATGGTGTTCTCCAAATCGGCCGGTGTCATGTTCACCGTAGATTTGGTTACCGGTGACGATACGACGATTACCATTGAAGGGGCCTGGGGCCTTGGCGAATACGTCGTTCAAGGGACGGTTACGCCGGATAACTTCAAGATTCGCAAGGATGATCTGTCTATCGTGTCGCGAATGGTCAATACGAAACCTGTTGAATTAGTCCGTAAGCCCGGCGGCGACTGTGAAGAACGCCTCGTTCCGCCGGAACTGCAGAAACAGCAGGTCATTACGGATGAACAGATTCGAGAACTGGCTCAATATGCTAAGAAGATTGAAAAACACTACGGCTGCTACATGGATATGGAATGGGGCGTCGATGAACGGACCAATAAGGTATGGCTCCTTCAGGCTCGTCCGGAAACGGTTTGGTCGAAGAAGAATAAAGAAAAGGCCGAAACGGCTGCGGCACCTGCTGCAGTGACGACAGACCGCAAGGTTATCGTAAAAGGCCTTCCGGCAAGTCCGGGCAGTGCTGCCGGCAAAGCTCACGTCATCCTCGATCCGTCGAAGATTGCGGAATTCAAAGACGGCGAAATCCTGGTTACGACCATGACCGCCCCCGACTGGGTTCCGGCTATGAAGAAAGCCAAAGCTATCGTCACTGATGCCGGCGGCATGACCTGCCATGCTTCCATCGTCAGCCGCGAATTGGGCATTCCTTGTATCGTTGGGACCAAGAGCCGCAGCGTCGAAGCGACAACGGCCATTCCCGACGGAGCTGAAATCACTGTCGACGCTACCAATGGCATTGTCTATGAAGGCGTCGTCGCCGACTTGATCAAACCGCAAGGTTCAGAAGCTGCCGGTGGTGCTGGCGGCACGACTGTCGTCGCTGCCGAATCGGTACCGGTTACGGGCACTAAGATTTATATGAATCTCGGCAATCCTGACCTGGCTGAAAAATACGGCGCTCTTCCTTGTGACGGCATCGGCCTCATGCGTGAAGAATTTATTTGGACGACCTTCATTCATGAACATCCCTTATATCTCATCGAAACGGGCCGTCCGGACCACGTTGTCGACCAATTGTCCGAAGGGATCCGCAAAGTCTGCCAGGCCTTGGCTCCGCGTCCGGTAACCCTGCGCCTGAGTGACTTTAAATCGAGTGAATACCGCAACCTTAAAGGCGGCGATAAATATGAACCGGAAGAAAGCAGCGCTCTCCTCGGATGGCGCGGTGCATCCCGCTACTACGATCCTAAATACGTAGAAGCCTTTAAACTTGAACTGCAGGCCGTTCGTAAAGTCCGTGAAGAATATGGCTTCAAGAACCTCAACGTCATGATTCCCTTCTGCCGCCGTGTCGATGAAATGCAGAAAGTTGTCGACCTCATGGCACAGGAAGGCCTCCATCGCGGTCCGGACTTTAAAGTATGGCTCATGGCTGAAATTCCGTCGAACATCATCTTAGCTGACCAGTTCAATCAGTTCGTCGACGGCTATTCCATCGGTTCCAATGACTTAACGATGCTGGTCATGGGTTGTGACCGCGACAATGATACCGTAGCGCCTCTCTTTGATGAACGGAATTTGGCCGTCAAACGGGCTATCCGCCATCTCATCGAAGTGGCCCATAAGGACGGTAAGACCGTTTCTATCTGCGGTCAGGCACCGAGCGTTTATCCTGATTTTGCAGAATTCTTGGTCAAGAGCGGCATTGACTCCATTTCCGTCAATCCCGATGCCGTCATCTCGACGCGGAAGCATATTGCCCAGGTCGAACAGCGAATCCTCCTCGATTCCTTGACCGGAAAAGGCCGTGCTGATACAGAAGATTATACGTGGTAATCGTCCCGTGACGAAGTGAGCCGAAGAAAGGCGGTCCAACGAAATGATTGGACCGCCTTTTTCGGGTAGGACTATTCGATATGATGTGACTATAAATAATGTATACTTTATATCGCGGATTATCCCTATATATGATATGATAGTAAGCGAATGAGAGTGCTATTGGTACATAGGAGGTGAAAAGACGCTATGTTATCGGAACGTCAGGAAAAAATTTTACAGATTGTAAAGGAAAACAGTCCGATTACAGGCCAGCATATTGCCAATCGCCTTCATGTGACACGGGCGGCCCTGCGCTCAGACCTGGCCATTTTGACGATGCTGGGACTGATTGATGCGCGTCCGAAGTTAGGCTACTTTTTTACAGGCAATAAGGAAAAAGACCTGCTTTCGCGGGCCATTACGGATATTACCATCGATTCTTGCCTGTCTCAGCCGGTCATCGTCGGCGAGCATACGAGCGCTTATGACGCTATTATCGCCATGTTTACAGAAGATGTGGGGACGGTGTTCGTCGGGACCGACAATATCCTGGCCGGCGTCGTATCGCGAAAGGATTTGTTGAAGACGGCTATGGGCAGCAATGATTTGAGGACGCTGCCGGTGAGGATGGTCATGACGCCGGTGAGTAAGGTGATCTATGTACAGCCTGATGAAAAGGCTATCGTCGCCGCCCAGCGTTTAAATGAATATGAAATCGACTGTCTGCCTGTCGTCAACGTTATCACCAGTGATGAAGATGATAAAAAAGAACTGCAGGTCATCGGAAGAATTTCAAAGACCAATATTAACCGCCTGTTTGTAGAATGTGGGTTAGGGAGGAGATAATCTTGGAAAAGCCGATTATTTATGCTTGCTCCGACTCCCTGGGTGAGACGGCAGAACGCGTCGCCCGGGCAGCGGCAAGTCAATACGACAAACAAGAATTTAATATTATCCGTGTACCGTATATACGCTCGGACCAGCAGATCGAAGAATTGGTCCGCAAGGCAGAAGCCGATAAGGCCATGATTTGCTATACCATCATTTCTCCGGCTTTGCGGCGCAAATTGAAGGACTTGACGGCCGATACGGATGTTACCGTCGTCGACATCATCGGGCCTATGCTGTCCGGTGTCGGCACCTTGACCGATACAGAACCGACGTTGAAGGCCGGGATGATTCATCAGCTCGACGAAGAATACTTTAAGCGTGTCGAAGCTATTGAATTTGCCGTAAAATACGATGACGGCAAGAATCCCATGGGCTTTTTGAAGGCCGATATCGTCATTGTCGGGGTATCGCGGACCTCGAAGACGCCCTTGTCCATGTATTTGGCACACAAACGGGTCAAGGCAGCTAACCTTCCTCTCGTACCGGAAGTCAACTTGCCGCCTGAATTGTTCCAGATCCCGGCCCGTAAAATCGTCGGCCTGATTATCGATCCCTTTAAACTGAACTTCATTCGTTCGGAACGGCTGCGCAGTATGGGGCTCGATGCCAATGCCAGCTATGCCAATATCGAGCGGATCAACGAAGAATTAGAATATGCCAGAGGTGTTATGCGGCGCCTCCATTGCCCGATCATCGACGTGTCGTCGAAAGCTATCGAAGAAACGGCTAATTTAGTCATGGAAATCGTTAAACGAAATAAGGAACTATACCCTGATGAGGGATAAGCCCTTCCGGGGAAAATAAAAAAGGATTCGGTCTGAGGACCAATCCTTTTTGTTTTTACTCGTCTCGAGGGCTCGATTCCTTGTGAAGAAGGGCGGCGTTTTCGGTATCTTTTTGGCATTAAAAAAGCGCTGCCTTCGTAGGCAACGCTTTTTCGATAGTCATTAAACATCACGCTGGACTTTGCCGGAACGAAGGCAACGAGTGCAGACGTTAACTCGTTTAATTTCGCCGTCGACGATAGCGCGGACTCGCTGGATATTCGGTTTCCAGGTTTTTTTCGTTTTTACATGGGAATGGCTGACATTCATGCCGCTCATTGTTCCTTTACCACATACTTCGCAAAAGTTTGCCATTAGTTACACCTCCCTGCACCATCACAGTACAACGTATAAATCTTATCATAAATCATAGGGCAACGCAAGTTTTATTTATAAAAAGCCTACAAAATATGATACAATAAATGAAAGTTCTTGACAAGGAGTTTTTTTATGGAATTTTCTATTCGTGATATTAAAGGCATCGGACCGCGTAAGGAAGCGCTTTTTGCCCGGCTGCATCTTACGACGGTGACCGATCTCCTGCAGTATTTTCCCCGCGATTATGAAGATCGCAGCCACGTTTGGCCAATCGGCCAGGCGCCGTGCGGTACCGGGGAAGCCGTCTTGTTATGCGGTACCGTGGCTTCGGTTCAGGAGGCACGGCCGAGACGGGGACTGTCGCTGTTGAAAGTTGCCCTCAGCGATGGAACCGGAGCTGTCGAGTTGGTTTGGTTCAACCAGGCCTTCAAGAAACGGCTGTTTAAGGTCGGCATGACTCTGACCGCCTTTGGGAAATTAGAATGGGCCTACGGCCGGAGACAGATGAATTCGCCCGATACGGAAGAAGGAAGGGTGGAAGGCTCCGGGTTTGTCCCCGTCTATGGCCTGACGGACGGTTTGCGGCAGCAGGATGTGAGAAAAGCCGTCCGCGGGGCACTCGATATAGCGGCGGTTCATTTGGACATCCTACCCGGTTGGGAGGCAGGGCGCCATTCGGATTTTTCACAGATGCCGTCCCTGGCAGCCTATGAAACGATCCATTTTCCGTCCTCTATGGAGGCAAAAGAAGGGGCTCGCCGCCAACTGGCCTTTGAAGAACTCTTCGATATGCAGCTCGGCCTCTTATTACGTCGTCACCGTGAAGGGAAGCGGCAGGGCATCAAATGCGGCCCCAACGGCCGTCTGCTCCGCGCTTTCTATGAGCACCTGCCTTTTACGCTGACCAAAGGACAGACGAGGGCCTTTTTAGATATCCAAAATGATATGGAAAGTGAAGTGGCCATGCAGCGCCTTGTCCAAGGGGATGTCGGCTCGGGGAAAACCGTCGTCGCAGCCCTGGCCCTGGCCAAAATCGTCGAAAACGGCTACCAAGGGGCGCTCATGGCGCCGACGGGGATTTTGGCGGCTCAGCATTATGAAGAATTTCTCCGGCTCTTTGACGGCCTCGATGTCAGCATCGCCCTTTTAACCGGCCGGACGACGGCTAAAGAGCGGCAGCAGCTCTTAGAAGACCTCCAAGAAGGTACGATTGATATCCTCATCGGAACTCATGCCTTGATCCAGGAAGATGTCGTCTTTCGCAGCCTGGGATTGGTCGTCACTGATGAACAGCATCGCTTCGGCGTTCGTCAACGGTCGGCCCTGGCCCGGAAAGGGCAGGAGCCCCATGCTTTATTCATGACGGCAACGCCCATTCCCCGGACCCTCACGTTGTCGCTGTACGGCGATCTCGACGTGTCGTCCATCCGCGAACTGCCGCCGGGACGAAAGACGGTTAAGACCTACGCTGTCGGTGAAGCCCTGCGCCGGCGGGTCTATACCTTCATGGACAAGCTCATGGAATCCGGCCAGCAGTGCTACGTCGTCTGTCCCTTGGTAGAGGCCTCGGAGTCCGTCGACCTTCAGGCCGCGACCGACCTTTACGAAGAGCTGCGTCATAAATTCTTTAAGAACCGCACGTGCGGCCTCGTTCATGGCCGCATGGCCGGAAAAGAAAAGGAGGCCGTCATGGAGGCCTTTCAAAAGGGAGATATCGACCTCTTGGTAGCGACGAGCGTCATCGAAGTCGGCGTCAACGTTCCCAATGCGACCGTCATGTTCATCGACGGCGCTGAGCGCTTCGGCCTGGCCCAGCTCCATCAGCTTCGCGGCCGTGTCGGACGCGGCGATTTGCAGGCTTACTGCATTCTCATGGCCAAGGGCGGCAGTGACGAGACGAAACAGCGGCTCAAATGGATGGAAACGATTCACGACGGCTTTACCCTGGCGGAAAAGGATTTACTTCTTCGCGGCTCGGGACAGCTTTTTGGCTATCTCCAGCACGGTCTGCCCGACTTAAAGGCTGCCGACATCATAAACGATATAATTATCTTGGAAGCGGCCCGCGATGAAGCACGGCGGTGGTGGCAGATCTCGGGAAATCCGGAGGTCGCAGAAGAAGCGCTGAAGCGGCGTTTTGGCAAGTCCTTTGCCGGACTTTTGAACAACTGACGAGAAAATTGCTCTAAAATTATGTACAGAACAGGTGATTTCAGTTATAATAAGGGATAAGCTATTTAAGGGGATTTACCCCTTTTATTTCTTATATTTTTCAAAACAGAGGTGCAAATATGAGATCTGATAAATTTGGTATGAGAGGTTTGACATTTGATGACGTTCTCTTGGTTCCGGCTAAGTCTGACGTACTTCCGAAAGAAGTGGACGTATCAACGAACCTGACCCGCGATATCAAACTGAATATTCCTATTATGAGTTCTGGTATGGATACGGTAACGGAAGCCCCTATGGCTATTGCCGTTGCCCGCGAAGGCGGCATTGGCGTTATTCATAAGAATATGTCCATTGCAGCTCAGGCCCGTGAAGTCGACAAGGTAAAACGGTCGGAACACGGCATCATCATCGATCCCATTTTCCTTCACCCGGATAATCTTTTGGCAGATGCCAATGAATTGATGGGGAAATATCGCATCTCCGGTGTACCTATTACGGTCGACGGCAAACTCGTCGGGATCATTACCAACCGTGATATGCGCTTTGAAGAAGACATGAGCCGCCGTATCGGTGACATCATGACGCAGGAAAATCTGATTACGGCTCCGGTCGGCACGTCGCTGGCAGAAGCGAAAGAAATTCTCCGCAAGCACCGCATTGAAAAATTACCCCTCGTCGATAAAGAAGGCAACCTGCAGGGGTTGATTACGATTAAGGATATTGAAAAAGCTACGAAATATCCGAATTCGGCGAAAGACGGCAACGGCCGCCTCTTGGTCGCAGCCGCTGTCGGTGTCACCCATGATATGACCGACCGCCTCGATGCTCTCGTCGCTGCCAAAGTCGACGTCGTCGTCATCGATACGGCACACGGCCATTCCTTGGGCGTACTCAATACGTTGAAAGAAATCAAAAAGCTCTATCCGCACCTTCCGGTCATTGCCGGCAACGTCGCAACCGGTGCGGCTACAGAAGCCCTCATTGAATGTGGCGTCGACGCCGTTAAAGTCGGTATCGGACCGGGCTCCATCTGCACGACCCGTATCGTCGCAGGTATCGGCGTACCGCAGATTACGGCCGTTCACGAATGTGCAAAGGTGGCACAGCGCTACGGCATTCCTATCATTGCCGACGGCGGCATCAAATACTCCGGTGATATGGCTAAGGCCATTGCAGCCGGCGGCAACGTCGTCATGATGGGCAATCTCCTTGCCGGTACAGAAGAAAGCCCGGGCGAAACGGTTATTTACCAGGGCCGAAGCTACAAAGAATACCGCGGCATGGGTTCCCTGGCTGCCATGGAATCGGGCAGTAAAGATCGTTACTTCCAGGAAGATTCGAATTCGAAGAAGCTCGTTCCTGAAGGCATTGAAGGCCGTGTACCTTATAAAGGACCTGCTGCCGATACGATTTATCAGATGGTCGGCGGTCTTCGCGCATCCATGGGCTATTGCGGCTGCCACAACATCAAGGAAATGATTGAAAATACGCAGTTCATCCAGATTACCGCAGCCGGTCTTCGTGAAAGCCATCCCCATGATGTCAATATCACGAAAGAAGCTCCGAATTACAGCGTAAACTAAGCAGGGCGGAGGGATACGTTGACTAGTATAATCGATATCTTGTCCATTCCCATCGACAACGTCACCATGAAAGAAGCACAGGCACTGGCCTTCAAATGTATCGACGAAGGCCGTGCTGCTTCCATTGCGACGGCCAATGCGGAGATGGTCATGCGGGCTCAGTCCGATTCCGAACTGGCGCAGATCCTGCAGCAGGCCGACCTGGTAGTTCCCGATGGGGCCGGTGTCTTGTGGGCTGCAGAACAACAGGGCAAGAAATTTAAAGAACGCGTTACAGGTGTCGATTTGGCGTGCAGTCTGCTGCAAGAAGCAGCTGCACGCCAAACGGCTGTCTACCTCTTTGGAGGTGCTCCCGGCATTGCTGAACAGGCTGCAGTCAATATGCAGAAGCAGCTCGGGCCGCTCAATGTCGTCGGGACTCATTCGGGGTTCTTCTCTGATGATGAAGAAAAACAAATTATCGAAGATATCGGCAGCAAAGGGACTCGAATCCTTTTAGTCGCTCTCGGCGTGCCGAAACAAGAGAAATGGATACACGAGCACTTGTATGAACTCGGACCCTGCGTCTGCATGGGTGTCGGCGGGACCTTTGACGTCTTAGCCGGCAAAGCAGCTCGAGCTCCGAAATGGATGCAGGAAAACCGCTTGGAATGGCTCTATCGTCTTCTTAAAGAGCCGACACGCTTTAAGCGCATGCTGGCCCTGCCGCGGTTTGTACTGGCTGTAAAGGGCAGCAAGCGAAGCCAATGAGTTGAGGTGATAAATTGAATAGTGATGTCTTAAACAAACCTTATATTGTAGAAGACGGCTACCCATTTATCATTGTGCCGCTTTTACTGGCCCTGGCGGCAGGCTGGTTCATCAATGCCTATGCGGCAGTCCTGCCGGCTTTGCTGGCCTTGTATTTTATGTATTTTTTCCGGAATCCCCGGCGCAGACCGCCGACGGATGACCGTTTATTAGTGTCGCCGGCTGACGGTACCGTTGTCGGTATCGAAGAGGTCGATGAAGACACCTATCTGAATCAAAGGTGTCGGAAAGTCATTATTTTCCTGTCTATTTTCGATGCCCACGTCAATCGGGCACCCCTTCCGGGAACGATTGACTTCCAGCAATATACGTGCGGTCGATTCCGTCCGGCCTATAAAGACGGTGTCGGTTATGAAAATGAACGCTATTCTATCGGTATTCATTCAACTCGTACGGACATTTTAGTCAATATTATTGCCGGTGTCCTGGCCCGGCGCATTGTCTCCTGGGTCACGTTAGGCGATGAATTACAGCACGGCCAGCTGTACGGTATGATAAAATTCGGGTCCTGTGCAGAAATCTATGTACGTGACAACGTTGAAATCACCGTCAAAAAAGGCGATAAAGTTCGCGGCGGTGAATCGGTGATAGGGAGGATTGTTTCATGAAGAAGATAATACCGTGTCTGTTCACCTCAGGCAATCTGAGTTTTGGCGTCCTGAGTATGATGATGACACTCCATGGGGAATACGTTTGGGCCGGGATCTGCATCCTCTTGGCTGTCGTCTGTGATGCCTGTGACGGCCGTTCGGCCCGAGCTCTCGGCGTGGCCGGTGAATTCGGCAAGGAACTGGATTCCCTGTCTGACGTCGTATCTTTTGGGGCTGCCTCGGCGTTCTTGATTTATACCTATTCGTTACAGTTCCTGGGCTGGGTCGGCGCGATTCCTGCTATTATTTACGCTGCTTTGGGCGGCATTCGCCTGGCGCGTTTTAATCTCAATACCGGCGTCGTCCACGGCTATTTTCAAGGCATGCCCATTCCGAACGGCGGCTGCCTCATTGCTACCTTCGTCATTTCCGGGGCCGTGCTTCCGGCTTGGCTGGTCGCGATTTTAGTCGTCCTCTTGGGGTATAATCTGGTCAGCCAGGTTCATCACCCCGACTTTAAAGGTGCCAGTCCCGATGTGCTCCATAAGTCGGCGCTGGCTATTGCTGTGATTATCGGTGCCTTGGTTCTGTACGTCGATTGGCACTTGGTTATTACCCTGCCATTCTTACTGTACATTATCTTCGGGTTAGTCAATACGGCCATGAACGTCGCAGCAGCTCGCTAAGTATTTAGGGAGAGTCGCATATGGAACATATTTTGGATATCGTTATGATACCCATACAAGTCATCATCGTTTTTTATTCACTATATTACTTTACGTTGGCCTGCTTCGGCTTGATGAAGCGGCGCGAGCACAGTACGGCAGCCCCCAAGCATACGTTCGCTGCCGTCATTTGTGCGCATAACGAAGAGCGCGTCATTTGGCAGCTCATCGACAATTTAAAACAGCTTAATTATCCGAAGGATATGTACGACATCTACGTCGTTGCCGACAACTGTACGGATAATACGGCCGATATTTGCCGGGATCACGGCGCTATCGTCAAAGTTCGGACCAATAAGGAAGAAGTCGGGAAGGGATACGCCTTGGACTGGATGTTTTCTCAAATGCTGGCCCAAGAAAAACAGTACGATGCCTTCGTCGTCTTTGATGCCGACAACTTAGTCCATCCGGAATTTTTGCGGGAAATGAACCATCACCTCTTGAAAGGGGAGAAGGTCATCCAAGGCTACATGGATTCGAAGAATCCGACCGATTCCTGGATTGCCGGAACTTTTTCCATCGCTTTTTGGCTGATTAACCACATGTGGCACCTGGCCAAGTACAATATTGGGTTGTCGACGGCATTAGGCGGTACGGGTATGTGCATTGCCACGGAAATCGTCCGCAAGTATGGCTGGGGCTGCGAATGCTTGACGGAAGACATGGAATTCTCCATGAAGGTCCTCCTCGAGGGCGTGCGCACCTGTTGGGCTCATGACGCGATCATTTATGACGAAAAGGTCGTTGGCTTCATGCAGTCCTGCCGTCAGCGAAAGCGCTGGGCTCAAGGGCAGTGTGACTGCGGCGAGCGCTTTATTCCTAAGTTGTTTGCTCGGGGCATCAAGACCGGGAATATTCGCATGCTTGACGGCATCCTTACCTTGTCGCAGCCTTTCTTTATGATGGGCTCGACGGTGTACGCCCTGTTGGCCTGGCTTAATTCTTACTGGCCCTTTTATACCAATATTTTAAATACGATTGTACCTGTTCAAATCTGGTCGATTATTGGCGTCGGGCAGTATCTTATTCCTATTATCGTCTTACTGCAAATCAAGGTTCCTCGTAAATCTTGGCTGTATCTCATCATCTATCCGATTTTTATGTACAGCTGGATTCCCGTCAACTTCCTCGGGTTCAAGGATCGGCATAAGATGAAATGGAGTCACACCCTGCATACACGAGCACTGTCGTATGAAAGCGCAGCCTTGCTGCGGAAGGAAAATAAAAAGTAGGAGGCTTTATTATGCACATTTTGTTGACCAATGATGACGGTTTGAAGGCGTTGGGCCTGCAGACGTTAAAACGAGAACTTTCGGCCCATGACTGCCGGCTGACTGTCGTTGCGCCGAATGGCCAGCGCAGTGCTGCGTCCCATTCGATGACGATTAATAAGGCCCTTTACTGTCAGGAACTCCCCCGTGAAGAAGATGATATCCGGGAAATTGCCGTTTCCGGTACGCCCGTGGACTGTGTCAAGATGGCTATGGAATATTTTCTCAAAGATGACCGGCCGGACCTCATCATTTCCGGCATCAACGACGGTTATAATCTGGGCAGCGATGTCCTTTATTCGGGGACGGTGTCAGCGGCCATGGAAGGGCCGTATTATGGGATTCCGGCCTTTGCCGTATCTATGATCGGAATGACTGAAGAACGCTGTGTGGAAACGGCTCGTTTGATGTGGCAGTTGATTCAGAAAATTACACTCCAAGGTCGTTTTCCGGGGATTGTCAACGTTAACGTACCTCCGAAAGGCGATATCAGCTTAAAAAATGTCTGCATTACGTCCCAGACCGTCCAGATTTACCATAACGTCATCGCTGAAAAACGCGATCTCGACGGCAGTGTCTGCTATCGTATCGTCGGCGACATCGACATGACGACGGCTCCCCCCGACAGTGATGTGGCCTGCGTTCGAGACGGGCACATTGCCTTGACGCCGCTCAAGTGGCAGCAGACGGCAGAACGGGCTTTGGACCACCTGAAGGGAGCCCTCTATTTATGAGTGATGCCGACCTTATCGAACTGGCCCGGGACTATCGCCGTCATTCGTACAGCCCCTATTCCCACTTTCCCGTTGGTGCTGCCGTCCTGATGGAGTCAGGCCGGGTTTTTGGCGGCTGCAACATCGAAAATGCCAGCTATCCCCTGAGTAACTGTGCCGAACGGACGGCCATTTTTAAGGCTCTTTCCGAAGGGGAGAGGGCGTTTAAAGCACTGGCTGTCGTAGCCGATACGGACGGCCCTTGCGCTCCCTGCGGCGCCTGCCGTCAAGTCATGGCCGAGTTCCGCATTCCGCGGATTATCATGGCTAATATGAAGGGCGACACAGCGGTCGTTTCTTGGGAAGAACTCCTTCCTTATGCTTTCTCTGGGGAGTCCTTGTCCCGATAGTATCGTCAATACGGACAAATTTCCACAAAGGGCTTGCATTTTTTGAACAGCCGCGTTATAATAACAGCACATCATACATATTGCGTGAACGAAACACACGGGAGAAGGCACAGCCTACCGACGGAGTCAAACTCTCAGGTGCCCCTAAGGGGGTGGGACCGTGTGTGGACACGACTCTGGAGAGTCCCATTTGGGCGCCGAAGGTGCAAGGATATTGTTTCTAATCTCTCAGGCAAAAGGACAGAGCTAGCGGAAGAAAGCCTTTATTTTTCTGCGACCTTTTAGGACCTATCTCTTCAGAGTGATGATGATAGGTCTTTTTTTATGTTATTATACTAAAATACACTAAAAGGGGAGTATGCAAGATGTTGGAAACATTGAATGCCATTGACAGTTTTATTTGGGGACCGCCTTTATTGATCCTGCTCATCGGGACAGGTATCTTATTGACGGCTCGCCTTCGCCTGCTGCAGATTTCAAAATTGCCGAGAGCCTTGAAGCTCATCTTCACGGCTAAGAACCAGGGCGATGGGGACGTAGACAGCTTCAAAGCTTTGTGCACCGCTTTGGCAGCAACCGTCGGTACGGGCAATATCGTCGGTGTCGCAACGGCTGTTCATGCCGGTGGTCCCGGAGCCATTTTCTGGATGTGGATGGCTGCCTTCGTCGGTATGGCTACGAAATACGCCGAAGGTTGTTTAGCCGTTAAGTATCGGACGGTCGACAAGAACGGCGAAATCGCCGGCGGCCCGATGTACTACATCGAAAATGGGTTGGGTAAAAAATATAAACCCTTGGCTTTCTTGTTTGCCTTCTTCGGCGTCTTGGTCGCCTTCTTCGGTATCGGGACCTTTGCTCAGGTCAACTCTATCGTTGAAATTACGCGGCTGACGACAAGCATTCCTGTCGAATATACGGCAGTCGTCCTGACCGTATTGGTTGCAGCCATTACGATTGGCGGTCTGCAGTCCATCGCCCGCGTAGCGTCTAAAGTCGTTCCGGCTATGGCCATTATCTACATTATTTCGACGGTTGCTTTCTTGGTCATCTTTGCCGACAAGGTTCCGGCAGCTATTGAACAGATCCTCGTCAGCGCCTTCACTCCGACGGCTGCCGCCGGTGGTTTCCTCGGAGCTACGGTATTGGTTGCCATGCGAAATGGGGTAGCCCGCGGCGTCTTCTCCAACGAATCAGGTCTCGGCAGTGCACCGATCGTTGCCGCTGCTGCTAAAACTAAATGGCCGGCTGAACAGGGCCTCATCTCCATGACCGGTACCTTCATCGATACGATCATCATCTGCACCTTGACGGGCCTCGTCTTAGTCGTCAGCGGTGCCTGGATGGGCGACGTCAACGGGGCAGCGCTTACCAATGCCGCCTTTACGATGGCCTTCCCGACGTACGGCAGCATCATCCTCTGCATCGGACTTACCCTCTTTGCTTTCACGACCATCCTCGGCTGGAACTACTATGGTGAACGCTGCGTTGAATACCTGGTCGGCGTTAAAGGCATTATGCCTTACCGCATTATCTTTATCGCCCTCGTCGCCTGCGGCGCCTTCATTAAACTCGACGTCATCTGGATTTTGGCCGATATCGTAAACGGTCTGATGGCTATCCCGAACCTCATTGCCCTCATCGGCTTGAGCGGTGTCGTCGTAGCAGAAACGAAAAAATACTTCGATTACTTGAAAGAAGAAAAGAAAGATGTGTCCGATGATTTGGAAGAAGAAGCAACACCGGGTCACTAAATCTTTCGTAAAAAAATACTTGACGATTCTCTCCATTATGGTATAATTAATCTTGTGCCAAGCACTGAGTAAAATTTCTGCAAGGCACAAGAGATATGCCGGGGTGGCGGAATGGCAGACGCACCTGACTCAAAATCAGGCGGGTAACACCGTGAGGGTTCAAGTCCCTCCCTCGGCACCAGGTTTAATAGGGAAGCCGTATACAGTACATGATAATGTATCGTATACGGCTTTTTCGTGTTTATAATAAGATTTTTATATCAAGCCACGTATTATTAAAAAACGAGGAGATCCCTATTTCTCTCTATAATTTATAGGCAATAAAAAATCAGGGACAACATCTATGGATGCTGTCCCTGCAAAACTTTATTGAAGTTTTTCCTTGTGAATCTATTTTACACAATAGGAAACCATTTGTCAATTAAATTGGACAGGAGATTTAAGGTGGTTGTTAGTATTGGGTTGAAGGAATAGTCATAGTCACGTTGAACTCGTTCTACCCACTGGTGCAGCTGCCGTGCCGTTCGATCGTTAATCCCTTTACTGTTCACGATTTGTTTGTGTGCCCAGAGACAAGTGATGATTTGCTGGACTCGTTCATTTGCCAATTTTCTATCGATAATGACAGTAGATATATCTGCATTACTCATTGCCCGAGTCATGCCCCAATTGGCTTTTTTTCTAACCTCTCTGGACTTGGTTTTTAAATCGTTTAAAATACAGTTATTATGTGCAGCTGCATTACGGATGTATTTCACGGTCAACATAAGGTAGAAATTGTCTTTGTATCTATTGGATTCTTGTCGGGTGAATTGAAAACTAGGGCGCTCTATTGAATTCTTGTAAAAAGAGATAAAGGAACCGAAGGTTATGATTTCAAGAAAGACCCACACTGGTAAATCGTCTTTATATTTTAGATAGGCTTCCCGGCAATAAGGGCTTCGACTATTTTTATTCAGCTCTTGCATTAAGTGAATACGATTATTTTCAGGTAGATTATTTATATAATCAGAAACAATAGTATAACCGTCTTCATTTGGATTATCTGTAATAAGCTTCATCAATTTGACTTTTGCGAAATGCTCTATATTTAAAGCCATTTGTACAATAATTTCTCTAAGATACATGTCCAGTATGGCTAAATCTACGAGATAAGCAAAATCTAGATTTAAGTATTTGCTTCCCGTAATATCTTTATCAAAATTTTTTCGATATGCCAGAAGTTTAAAGAAATTATTATTTTCTTTTAAATAGGTGATCGCTTCTGCTTCATTTATACCGATAAAAGTAATTCCTTTTTTCTTTAAATGATTAATCTGTTCAGGATAGGTAAGTTTACTTCTGTGAGACACCGATTATCATAGCCTTTCTTTGTATATTCTAACCTTGCTATAAACTTTATAAAAGTAAGAGTACCGATATCACGATTATATTACTGCCATAACGTTTTGGATAAAAATAGAAAGATAAACTAACGGAATAGCCTGTATAAAACGGGAAAATATACTTCTTTATAGCAGTATAGCATATCTAATAAAATGAGAGCAAATTGATTAAACTGTATAACTCTTTAGATTGGTCTTTAAAATTCACTGGAAAAAAATCATTCCATAATCAGTATGGGCAGAAACGTGAAGCGGTTTTAGCGTTTTACATTAGTGTTTTTCGGGCCCTTTTATATTTTAGGTATCATATAGAATTATAAAGAGACATGATTCCTGATGTGACCCCAAAAAGTTAGACTTTTATTTCCGAGCAACCCGAAATAGTTGCTCGGAATTTTTTTATGCAGTTTGATTGGCTAGCCGATAGGAAATCGGGCTCTGCCATCCAAGCTTTTCTTTAATCCGATCTACGTTGTAATATTCAATAAATTGAATAATCGCATCGGCTAACTCCTGATAACTATGATACGTTTTCCCGTAGTAAATTTCCTGTTTTAAGATTCCAAAGAAGGTTTCCATCGGTGCGTTGTCATAGCAATTTCCCTTCCGTGACATGCTTTGAAATATATTGTTGGATTTTAGCGCATGCTGGTAAGCTCTCATTTGATAACCCCATCCGCGATCGGAATGGAATGTTCTTCTAAATTGAGCATCTGCCGTTACTTCGATGGCTTTCTTTTGCGCTTCCAGTATCGATTCAGCTGAAGGAGTCGGGCTGATCGAATAGCTTATGATTTCCCGATTATATAAGTCTAAGAAGGGATTTAAATACAATTTTCTGATTCTAATTACTCCGCCTTCATCTAATTCGTAGTACTTGAATTCTGTCGTATCGGTTGTGATTTTTTGATGAGGCTTGGTGCTGGTGAACCGTCTGTGAAGACGATTTTTCTCGATGTGTCCTTTAACTCCTCGGTACGAACTATATTTTCGACTTTTCCGGGCATACGACCTGACTTGGAGTTTAAATTTCTGGATAATACGTTGTAATTTTTTCTTATTTACT